>JAEIGA010006618.1_pt1 | contig 17651 bp, 16 predicted proteins | sample 9270691 | NCBI WGS metagenome assembly JAEIGA01 (sample SAMN17057246, study PRJNA624740) | gut metagenome | biome: biome; isolation source: fecal sample | host: Bos grunniens | place: China: Xizang | collected 2019 | reverse complement strand
GTGACTAAAATATATCTAGATGCTCATACCCAAGAAGTGAGTGCTGCGGGAGAAAGCTATCCATTGGCGAAGAATCAGTTTGATAATTTGATGAGCAATGGTGTATTGTTTATGGATTACTCAGGTCATGGAGGTTATAATAATATCACCAATGAGTTGTTCATGAAGACAGCCGATATCCTAAAAATGAGCAATGTAAACCAAGGTTTTTGGTTCCTGGCTACTTGCAGTTTTTCGCATTTTGATGGTGGAGTGGTATCTGCAGGAGAGCATGCTGTCCTCAATCCAAATGGTGGAGCAATAGGTGTGCTATCCGCATGTCGTACTGTATATGCAACGCAAAACACGGTGTTTAATAGAAATCTTTGTGACACATTGTTTGGACATACTAATCCATTTGAATACCATATGACAATTGGCGAGGCAACTCGTATAGCCAAGAATAAAACAGGTTATGATTCCAATAAAATGCCATATATCTTATTGGCAGATCCGGCTTTGAAGTTGAATTATCCTACAGACTTGCAGGTCAAGACTATTCTAGAAACTGATACAATACATGCTTTGAGCATTCAGACGGTAAAGGGATATATTCAAACCGCTGATCAAGATACTGCAACCTGGTTTAATGGTAAGATGGATGTGACTATCTTTGACAAGATGCAGCAAACAACGACCCGTGATAATGATGAGACAGTAGAAGATAATAAGGTTAAAATTACCTATGATGATTATCCCAATACTTTGTTCTCTGGACAAACGGATGTGGTAGATGGTAAATTTGAATTTAGCTTTATGGTTCCGAAGGATATTCGCTATAACTATGGTAATGGACGAATCGTGTATTATGCGCATGATCCACAAACAAGGGAGGAAGCAGTAGGACACTATGAGGATTTTATTATTGGCGGTAGTAGTTCGCTTGATATAAAGGATACTATAGGTCCTGAATTGACTATCTATCTCAATAATCCTGCGTTTGTTAGTGGTGATAAAACCTATGAGTATCCACATTTCTATGCTGATATCTCCGATGAAAATGGTATTAATACAGTAGGTACAGGTATTGGTCATGACTTATTGTTGGTGATAGATGAAGATCCAAAACAGACCTATGTATTGAATAACTATTTTAGTGCTATTAACAATAGTTATCAGGAAGGACAAGTAAGTTATAAGATGTCAGAACAGTCTGAAGGTATTCACTCGCTCACATTCCGTGCATGGGATTTGTACAACAATAGCAGCACAGCATCTTTAGATTTTCATGTAGTAAAAGGCCTAGATCCTCATATCTACAGTGTGACTACATATCCAAATCCTGTTAAGCGTGCAGAAGTGATGCATATAGATATACAATATGATCAACCTGATGAAATAGTAGAGACAACCGTTTATCTATATAATGTCAATGGACAACTAGTGCATGCTCAACATCAAAAAGGTACTCAAGGAGTACATTGGAATATGAGTGAGATAACCCCTAGTCCTGGAATATATGTTTACCAAGTAAAAATAAAAACAACCTCTTCGAACTTTGTTTCGAAGGCCGGTAAAGTAATTGTAACACAATAATTGCCTATGAAACAACTTTAAAATTATTTCAAATACAGTATATTAATATTAATAAAAACAAAAACAATAAAAACAATGAAAAAGATTCTTTTTTCTATTCTAACATTCTCTCTTTGTTTGCCTATTTTGGCAACTAATCCTGTAATGACATCTATGCCATCGTTGACTATTGCTCCTGATGGTCGTGCAGCTGGTATGGGTGATGTAGGTGTGGCCACCAATGCTGATTTGAACTCTCAACACTGGAACCCTGCTAAGTATGCTTTTATGGATAGCAAGGGTGGTATCACTGCCAACTACACTCCATGGTTAACTAAATTGGTATCTGATATTGATTTGGCATATATTGCTGGTTACTATAACATGGGTGAGCGTGCTGGTGCTTTGTCTGCTAGCTTCAGCTATTTCTCTATGGGTGCTGTACAGTTGGTTGACTATTCTGGTACTGCATTCCAAGAGGCACACCCAAATGAATGGTCACTTGATTTGGCTTACTCTCGCAAATTGCACGAGTATGTGAGTATGTCTGTAGCTATGCGCTTCTTGTATAGTGATTTGAACAATGGTGTGAATGCATCTGTTACAACTGCTGCGCAAGAGATGCATCCAGCATGGACAATGGCGGCAGATGTGGCTCTCTACTATCGTCAACCTATCTCTTTGCCTATGGGTGAGAGCTATTTTGGTTTAGGTTTCAATTTGAGCAATTTGGGTGGTAAAATGTCATATGATGAAGGAACAACTCAAAACTTCATCCCTGCTAATATGCGTCTTGGTGTAAGTTATGAGATTCCATTTGACAACTACAACCGTTTGATGGCTACAGTAGAGTGCAACAAGATGTTGGTTCCTACCTATGAATCTAAATTTGCAGAGAACAAGACTACCAATCGTATGACTCAAGAAGAGTTTTCTTCTAAATCATCTCCTTGGGGATGGGCTTACTCTTTCTGCGATGCTCCAGGTTATACAACTGACGAAGGTAAAGTGGTTTCACCACTCATGGAGGAGTTCCAAGAAGTGCAATGGGGTGTAGGTCTTGAGTATAGCTACAACCGCCAATTCTTCGGTCGCGTAGGTTATAGCCACGAGAACTATTGGAAAGGTAACCGTCGCTACGTAACTGTTGGTGCTGGTTTCCATTTGAGTATCTTTATGCTTGATTTCGCTTATTGTATTGCTACTGCACCATCTAACCCACTTGATCAAACCATGCGTTTCACTCTTGGCTTTGACCTAGCTGGTATCAAAGACATGGTGGATAATCGCAAATAATATTCTCCTATGCGAATAGGTTTCGGATATGATGTACATGCTTTTGCTCCTAACCGCGAATTGTGGTTAGGAGGCATTTGCGTTCCTTCGGAAATGGGATTATTAGGACATTCGGATGCGGATGTTTTGATCCATGCGCTCTGTGATGCACTACTTGGTGCTGCGGCATTACGCGATATAGGCTATCATTTCCCACCTGTCAAAGGCAATGAGTTTGAGAATATCGACTCCAAAATTCTGCTGCGAAAAGTCATGCAGATGATTCGCGAAAATGGATATGAACTAGGCAACTGTGATTGCACGGTCTGTGCTGAAGCACCCAAACTCAATCCTCATATACCCGCTATGGTAAGTTGTCTGGCTCAAGTGATGGGGGTTGCCGAAAATCAAATCAGTATTAAAGCCACTACTACCGAGAAACTTGGATTCGTAGGTCGTAAAGAGGGTATTGCAGCTCAGGCGGTGGTGCTAATTGTTAAAGGATAATTAAGGGATAGTTAAGCCTTAGAGATGAAAAGCAAGTTCATCATATTATTCGTAGTATTTTTAGTGAGCGTAGCGAGCCACCATTCGTTTGCTGAACAAAACGCTACTGCTGAACTTCTGACTAGCAACGCAGTTGTGTCTGAACAGCAGAGTGCTGAACCTATATCCATTCGCGATACTATCGTATTAGGAGATAGCGTAGTCGTAGTGCATACCGTATGTGCTCCTATTTGTTCCTCATGCGCGCGCGTATATAATAAGGAATGGAAGCTGTTAGGTTATTTAACACCCCCTTTCAAGTCTGCTTTCCCTGAAGCCTATATAGAGGATGGCAAAATATGCTGGCGCGATAATGATAAGTTTGATTACCAACCAGTACCCTAGATTACCCGTTAACATCCCGTAATCATCCCGTAATCACTCTGCCCCCGTACCGAGGTGATCCCGAAAGGATATTGAAGAATGTCCAATACTTCTAACCCCCTAAAGTTTTAACCCATTGAAACCATCCAAACCCTTTCAACCACCAATCTATTTGATTGGCTATATGGCAGCTGGCAAGACTACTGTTGGTAGATTGTTGGCTGAGCGTTTAGGTTGGCACTTTGTTGACCTAGATGAGGCATTTGCTGAAATACATGGCAAGACTCCTGCGGAGTATATTCGTGAGTTTGGTATCGAAGCATTTCGCATTAAAGAAAAATATGTGGTGGAAGATTTGGCTGAATTGCCAATAGAAAAAGTCATCTACGCTACGGGTGGTGGTTATCCATGTTGGGAAGATAATATGGAATGCTTGCGAGAATTAGGCACAAGTATCTATCTTAAATGGACGCCTGAACATCTTGCTCAACGCCTTATGTTGACAGATCTCAACGAAAGACCTATTCTGCAAGGTAGGACAGAGAAAGAATTGCTGGACTTTATCACACCTCAACTTCAAGCTCGCGAACCCTTCTATCTGAAGGCAGATTTGGTCATAGAAGCGCCTATCATTGATATAGCACCAGAGGACGACAAGAACATCGCAAATAGGCTATATGAACTAATTTCATAGCCTATTATGTGTGGATTTGTTGATAAGTGAAAAAAAAATCATAAAATTACCTTTTTTTTGCAATAATTTGCAGGAACAAAAAAAATATATTACCTTTGCAAATCAAATAGGAAAACTAATTTTTTATTACACTTAATATTAACTTATTTTTTAAATTATTACATTTATGAAATCTAACAAGTACGTTTTGGCAGCTGTTGCTTACTTTTTCGGCGTTCTAGGTGTTGACCAATTCCTCGTTGGTAACAAAAAAGGTGGTCTTACCACTTTGTTGACCACTATTTTACTTTGGTGGCTACTCTTTATTCCAGTAATTGTTAACTTAATTCGTGGTGGGCTTCGTGCCGGTAAATATTTGAGCGAAGTTGAAAACAAAAACAAATTTGTGACCCTTGGTTTGGCTCTATTGTTGGGTCAACTAGGTCTTGACCAATACTATGTTGGTAACGAGAAGGGTGGTAAGGTAACATTGTTGACATCATGCCTACTCCCAATTCCTGCTTACTTTATTAACATCATTCGTGCAATTCTCCGTGTAGTTGTATACGTAGTTGAGCTTCTTGAGAACACTAAAATCGCTAAAAACAAAATTGTTGCAGCTGTTCTCGCTCTTCTACTTGGTTGGTTGGGTCTTGACCAATTCTTCATGGGTGATGAGAAAGGTGGTAAGAAAACTTTCTGGACCACTATTTTACTTTGGTGGCTACTCTTTATTCCAGTATGTGTAAACGTAATTCGTGCTATTATTCGTATTGTAAAGTACTTTAAAAAATAATACTTACTAACAGTATATTCAAATAAATCGAAAGGCATTGCCTTTCGATTTATTTTTTTAGATGAATCTCTCTGACTTTTGCTAAAAATTATACTATTTTTTTTTTTTTTTTTGACAATTATTTGCATGAATAAAAAAAAAGTTGTATCTTTGCGATGTTTTTAGAATAAACAATAATCACACTTAATATTAACTTTTAAAATTTTACAATTATGGCAGCTGAAAAAAACATGAAAACTGCGGCTATCTTGGCTATCCTTTTGGGTGGTTGGGGTGTAGATGCTTTCTACCTCGGTGACAAGAAAACTGGTCTTATTTCTTTGTTGGTAAGCCTTTTGTCTTGCGGAACTCTTTGGTGGGCAATGGCTATTTGGGGTATCGTTCGTGGTGTTAAGATCTTGAAGGCTAACAAGTAATAAGAACGACGAAAACCAAAAGAATATTTCTTTCAAAGAAATAATAGTAAATGGAAAAGCTTGAGCTTTTCCATTTATTTTTGTTTTATAAAAATATACCTTTTATCAATATTTTTTTCTAATTATTTGCTAGATTAAAAAAAAAACTGTATCTTTGCAACAATTTTAGAGATTATTAATAACACTTAATATAAACTTGTTAAAATTTTACAATTATGACTGTTGAAAAAGACATGACAACAGCTGGCCTCTTAGCTATCTTTTTAGGTGGCTTTGGTGCTGATTACCTATATTTAGGTGAAAAAACAAAGGGTATTACACTACTTATCGTTGGTATTCTTCTAATGTTTTTTAATTTTTGCTCATGGATACTGTGTTTAATTCCATATGTGGGATGGATTTTATACCTTTTTGTATGGGGTATACCTTTTTTAGCGTTCCTTGGTTTAAGCATTTGGGGTATCGTTCGTGGTATTAAATATTTGAGGAATAAATAATAACTACAGAATATTATAATAATACATAAATAAATCGGAAAGCTTTTGCTTTTCGATTTGTTTTTTCCGATAAAAAAATACTAAAGTGTTAATCAACGATATACAAGACGAAATCATAGAGGAGTTCAACAGTTTTGATGACTGGATGGATCGTTATAGTTTACTCATTGAGTTTGGTAACGGCTTGGAACCAATGCCAGATAAAGATAAGAATGATACCAACCTAATTGATGGCTGTCAATCTAAAGTCTGGTTTACAGCCAAAATGCAAGACGGAAAAGTCATATTCAAAGGCGATTCAGATGCTATTTTAGTGAAAGGCATTGTGGCCTTGCTTATCCGTGTGTTGAATGATCATACCCCACAAGAGATAGTGGAGGCTAATCTCTATTTTATTGATGAAATAAGTCTACGCGAGCATCTTTCTCCTACACGTAGCAATGGACTTAATGCCATGCTCAAACAAATGATTGCATATGCTGCCGTTTATAATGCGCAACAATAATCTGTTTATCAATTATGAATATCCCATTTAGAAGAATACTATTTTTGCTTTTACTATGTATGATGCCTTCATGGATATTGGCACAGCACATTATAAAAGAAGAAACCACCAATATAGTTACTCCTGAAGCACATATATTTGCTACTTTTGTTAAATCTTTTGATCATAATCTCAAACTAACTTTAGAAGAGGAGATTCGAAGCGCTCCTACCCACCGTTCGCATACTACCATAGCATTAGGTTACACGCCTATCCCTTATCTAAATATTTATGCCGGATATACGGTTAAATTGTATGGCGATCAAGGTTGGATAGATCCTAATAAATATATTCGTCATCGAGCAAATGTGTTGGTAACAGGACAAGTTAAATTAGGGCAATGGAATCTTTCTCTGCGTGAAGGAGTAATGTTGGATGCCCGTGCAGACGAGATTGATACACGCGAAAAGAATGTAGTAGATTTCACTTTGCGTAGTCGTCTACAAGCGGTGTATGCTATTCCTGAAACACCATTGAGTGTCGTGGGTAAGTTTGAGATTCTCAATACATTGAATGCTCCAGTAGAGTATATTAACAACCTCCCACCTATTGATAATCACTCCTCTCCTCATTATGGACAGTATATTAGCGAGCTTCGTCCGGAGTTAGGCTTGCAATGGAAAATCAACAAGCAGCATTCGTTGACATTGGCGTATCGCTATAACTATATCTATGGACGCGATATCAATATTTTAGATTCAGGAGATGTAGAACTTACACATAAATATACAGCGAAGCATCTTATATTGTTGTCTTATAAGTTAGATTGGTAAATTCAGTTTATAACATACAATAAATGACACCCAAACTTGAGTGTCATTTATTGTATGGATCTATCTAAAAGTCTCTTAGACTTCAGTGATTTGTCCGTTATCAAAGTTGAGCTTTCTTCCTGGATATTGCTCTGGCCATAGAGGATTGTGTGTAGACATGATGACTGTCATTCCGGCTTGGCTAATACTATAGAGCAAATCCATGATGCCTTTTCCTGTCTCAGGATCAAGATTTCCGGTAGGCTCATCAGCTAGTATAAGACCTGGAGAATTAAGCAATGCACGAGCAATAACTACACGTTGTTGTTCGCCACCAGATAGCTGGTGAGGCATCTTGTAGGCTTTTTCCTCCATACCTACTTGACGCAATACATCGTAGATATTATTCTTCATAGCTTGTTTGTCTTTCCAACCAGTAGCTTTAAGAACAAACATCAGATTATCCTCTACATTGCGATCCGTGAGCAACTGAAAGTCTTGAAATACTACACCTACTTTTCGACGCAGATAGGGTATATCTTTGCGTTTGATTTTAAGCATGTCATATCCCAATACTTCCGCAGTAGTGCCTGTGACTTCCAACTCTGCATACAGCGTTTTCATCAAGCTACTCTTACCGCTACCCACTCGTCCAAGCAAGTAGATCATCTCGCCAGAAGATACTTCTAGGTCAATGTTCTGTAGGACGATTTGTTCGTCTTGGCATATTTCAACGTCTTTGTATTGAATTAGTAGACTCATTCTGCGTCAATTTGGTTAATTTTTTTTTCTAATTCAGCCAATTGCTCTTTCAATGCATTGATCTTCTTTTGCATATCATCAACAAGCTTATTAGCACTTTTAGATTTGCCAGTAAAGAAGAGGATGTTGTTTTCTGCAGTCTTAATCTCTTGTACCAAATTCTCGTACATCTTCACTAGCTTTTGGCGGTCGTTCATTTGATCCACCTTCTTGCTCCAACGTTCTTTGGCTTGCGCTTGTTTTTGTGCGTAAGCCTCGCGAGATGCTTTAGTAGCTTCACGTTTTGCCTCAAAGAATGTATCACAAGCAGTGGTGAATATTTTCCATAATTCGTCAGAATACTTGCGTGCAACAGGACCTACTGCTTTCCATTGCTTTTGCAATTCAACCAATTTTTCGGTAGTTTCCTTCCAATCGGTGCTATCCTTAAGCGCTTGAGCTTGCTCTACCAGCTCGCGTTTTTTCTTGAGGTTCTCAGCAAACTCGTCTCGCATACCTTTGTAGTATGCTGTTTTAGCTTTGAAGAATGCGTCGCACAATTGACGGTACTCATCATATACTGTTTGGTTTTGTTTTTTAGGTGCAAAACCTATTAGACGCCATTCTTGTTGGATAGTTTGTACCTTTTCAGTCGCCTCTTCCCATTGTTTGTTGCCTTTGAGTTTATCAAGGTTGATTTCTTTGAGTTGTGCGATAAGGGCTTGCTTCTTCTCTAGATTTTCGTTCTCTTTAGCATGTAACTCATCGAAATAAGCTTGGTGCTTCTTGTTGATAACACTGCTAGCTTGTTTGAAACGGTTCCACAAGTCTTCACGTAATTCGCGAGCTACAGGACCAATTTCAGCCCATTCGTCATGGAGTTGTTGCAATGCGCGACTTGCTTCTACAATATTGGTATTTTCTTGTAGCTTTTCAGCAGCTTCGCAAAGGAGAGTTTTCATCTCAAGATTCTTCTTGAAATCCAAATCACGCAATTCAATATTGATCTTCACAAGGTCATAGAAGCGCTCTTGATATTGTTGATAAGTCTTCCAAATCTCTTGAGCTTTGGTAGGATGAACAGCACCAATGGTCTTCCATTCTGCTTGCAAATCTTTCATTTTCTTGAGGTTATCCATGACGTCTGCTGTTTCTGCATCAGCCATTTCCTTCATCTGTTGCAAGATATTCTCCTTGCGCATGAGATTTTGAGCTTGCTCCTCTTCGGTTTTCTTGAGAAGTTCAGCTTTTTTCTCTTTATATTGTGCCAACAGTTCACGGAACTCTTGCTCTGTCTCATCTGGCAGAGGTACCCAATTCTCCAATGTTTCACCAGCTTCAGCCGCAGCTGCTTCTGCAGCTTGCTTTTGAGCATCTAGGTCTTGGTGATACTGACGATAGAATTGTGTTTTGAGTTGTTCTACTTGTTCTTTCACTTCGGCTACATCTTTCTGTAGTAGTGCCTTTAGTTCGTCAACGAACTGTTGTTTTTCATTTGCCATAATACTAAATAGTTACGCCCTTGCGAGCGGGGTTCATAATTGTTTATCTGGATAGCTACCCTTTTTGATAAATCCGCTGCAAAGATAACACTTTTTTTTTATATCTACAAGAGCAATATTCTTTTTAATTCCTTTTATTTGCATATCTGCAAAAAAATCATTACCTTTGCAGCCTAAATTATTCAAAGATGAAGAATACTGAGCAAAATACACCTTGGACTACCGAAATTAAGCCGAGAGAAAGTCTATTTTCTGTAGATTTTAAGGAAATATGGAGATATCGAGATTTGATGTTTCTCTTTGTCAAGAGAAATATTATTACCCAATACAAGCAAACTATTTTAGGTCCTCTATGGTATCTTATTCAACCACTGATGACCACTGTCATGTACATGGTTGTGTTTGGAGGTATTGCCGGTATTAAAACAGATGGAATACCTCAACCCTTGTTTTATCTGGCAGGTATTAGTTTTTGGCAATATTTTGCCGATTGCTTGAACAAAACCTCCAATACTTTTGTGAGCAATGCAGGTATATTTGGTAAGGTATATTTCCCACGTTTAGTAACACCACTCAGCGATGTTATCAGCAACTTGGTACGCTTTGGTATTCAATTTGGCTTGTTTCTACTTATCTATTGCTATTACGTGTTCTTTACCGATAAAGCCATTTGTCCCAATTGGTATGCACTCCTATTACCCGTTTTGGTAATGATGCTGGCAGGTCTTGCATTAGGTTTTGGTATATTATTCTCTAGTATGACTACCAAATATCGCGACTTGCAGCTTTTGCTAGGATTTTTTGTTAGTCTCTGGATGTATGCAACACCAGTCATTTATCCATTATCAACCATAGATAATGAAAAGCTTCGACTTATTATGCAGCTTAACCCATTGACAGGTATCATTGAATTTTTCAAGTATGGTATGTTAGGTGGGTCGCAAGTTCCAGAGTGGTGGATGTTAGGCTATAGTTTTGTCTTTATGGTTGTTTTAATGGCAATAGGTATCGTGGTGTTCAATAAAGTTCAAAAATCCTTTATGGATACCGTCTAGATGGGTAAAGTGCTTTTACATCCTAATTGCAAAATTAATATAGGTTTACGTATTGTTCGTAAACGCGAAGATGGTTATCATGATTTAGAAACCATCTTCTATCCTGTGTATGGTTTGTATGATGAATTAGAAGTAGAGCTATCAGAAGAGTTCTCCTTTATCCAAGAGGGATTAGCAGTGGACTGTTCTGCTACAGACAATCTTATATATAAGACCTATGTGCGTATGCGTGATCGCTACCCTCAAATAGGCCATGTTGCCATCAAGTTTAAAAAGAATATACCTTTTGGTGCAGGATTGGGAGGTGGCAGTAGTGATGCAGCCCATATGGCTATTGCTCTCAACGAATTGTTTGATTTAGGTTTGAGCCAGCAGCAGCTCGCAGAGTTGGTGCGTCCTTTAGGTGCCGACTGCCCATTCTTTATCTATAACACCCCTTGTTACGCAGAAGGCATAGGTGATAAACTGACACCTATACAATTGGATTTAAATGGTTTACATCTAGTGATGATCAAACCTGAATGCGGAGTATCTACTAAGGAAGCTTATGCAGGAGTTAAACCTAACGGCTGCTCTGATTTGTGCAATAGCTCGCAAGATATTGACAAATTGTGGGCAATAGCAGAGAATGATTTTGAAAAATCGGTGTTTGCTGCGCATCCTGAATTAGCAGAGATTAAACAATGTTTGTTAGATGCCGGAGCTATTTATGCAGCTATGTCGGGTTCGGGATCAACAATCTTTGGTTTGTTCCAATGTGATGCGGAAGGTACTACCCATGCCGATTTGAGACTGCTTAACGAAGAGTTTGCCTCGATGGTAATCTTCAACGATACGCTTGGCAAGACTTAGGCCTAATCCCCAACCCCTTTTCTTACTGGTATATCCAGGTTTAAAGATTCGTTTGAAATGTCGACGTTTGATACCTTTGCCGGTATCTGTTATATCTATGTGCACCTTATTGTCTTGCAACAAGATTGATAAGGTGATATCTCCTTTTCCTTCCATCGAATCAATGGCATTTTTGCATAGATTTTCTATTACCCATTCAAATAATGGCTTGCAAACCAGTACATTGCAATCGTTGGATGCTTGTAATGTGTAGGTGATTTTGCTCGATGAGCGTATACGCATATACTCCATAGCAGATTGGACGATAGGTAGGATAGCTTGTTTTTCTAATGTGGGTTGCGATCCAATTTTAGAGAATCGTTCCGCTATCATTTGCAGACGACGTATATCTTCATCCATTTGGGGGAGGAGGGTATCGTTGGGATAGCTAGCTTTGAGCAGTTCGTTCCAGGCGTTGAGTGATGAGATAGGGGTACCTAGTTGATGTGCAGTCTCTTTGGATAGACCAACCCACAAACTATTTTGTTCGCTACGTTGCGCAAACAGTAACGCTAAAATGGCTAGTAAGATAAAAGCAATGATCACTGCTATTTGAATATATGGGAACCAATATAATTGACGCAACAGGGTAGAGTCTTCGTAATAAATATATTGTACTACTTTACCATCGACCGTTACAATGATGGGTTCTTGAGTCTTGCGTAATTCATTGATTTTATTGGTATAGAAGCTTTCTAGATTATTTTGTGGCTCTTTTACATTACGAGACATAAGATAGTTATAGTTGCTATCCACCATGTAAACAGGAATAGTTGTATTGCCTTCCATGACAGAAAGAACAAGGTCTAGATTGTCGTCTTCATCTGCTATGATGAGTTGTCGAGTAGCTTCCGCCCAAAGAGCTATTTTGCGATCTTCTTCTTGTTCGAACTGTTTGGCAAGTCGTGTTGTATAAGTCACGCTAATAGCAACAATGACAAGTAGAATGACAAGGATAAATGTATATAAATGATTGGATAACCAGTGTTTCATATATTGTAGTACAACTTATAAACTTTTGCAAAGGTAGTAATATTTTTTCAGACAGACAAGAGTAATTTCAAAAATATAGTTTAATTGTTGTGTATGTAAGAAAAAAGTAGTACCTTTGCAATTGAATATATAGTATACTAATTCTAATTATTAATTGTAAGATGAAACATTCGTGGAAGTATGCCAATATTGGTGGTAATACTAGTGTTGTAATCAAGAGTGGTAAAGATATTCAGCATTTATCTGAATTAGATGAAAAACTCTGGACTGTTTTGGCTTGTCCTACATCTGGCTTGGAAATAGAAGATGAGAGTTTAATTTATATAGATGTTGATGGTGATGGCAAGATTCATATCCAAGATGTTGTTTCTACATCAGAGTGGTTGTGTAGTGTATTGACTGATCCACAAGTCTTATTTGATGCTAAAGCATCCATTGCTTTAAATGATATCAAGGATGAGGCATTGTTAGCAGTAGCTACACCTTTGGCGCAGGATGGGGTAGTGACTTTAGATGCTGTCAAGGCAGCTATCGCTAGTGCAAAAGGTGAACTACAATCTATGCCTGATGCTCCCTATACTTCAGAAGTGATGGCAGCGTATAAGGGGTGCGAAGAGACGTATAAACAATACTATTCTGCCGCTCGCATGCAGGCTATTGGGTTAGCTAAAGTGCCTGAAGATACTGTGATTCCAGGAATGAGCGAGGAGGAATTTGTGGAAATGGGAAATAAGATTGTAGCATATGAAGCGGAGAAATCTGCAATAGAGAAAGCAAATGCTACTGCGTTGGCAGCTGCTCAGGCGCAATACAAACCATTGGAAAAACTGCTATTACTCTGTCGTGATTTTTGTACTTTGCTTCGCAATTTTGTTTCTTTCCAAGATTTTTATGCCAAACGTGGTAAGGCATTGTTAGGTCGTGGGGCAGATGATGAGTCGCCTTGGGCTATATTCCAAGCTGGTACATTGGTGATTGATCAACGTGCATGCAACTTGTGTCTAAAAGTAAGCGATATGGCAAAACATAACACCCAAGCACCTGATAGTGGTATGTTCCTTATCTATTGCAATTGCAAACACCATGCATCTGGACAAACCATGCAAATTGTTGCTGCCATGACTGTTGGAGATATTCGCAACCTTAAGGTGGGTAAAAATGCATTGTTTTATGACCGTCAAGGTCGTGATTGGGAAGCAGAGGTGGTGAAAATTATTGATAACCCTATTTCTATTGGTCAAGCGTTCTGGAGTCCATATCGCAAGTTAGGTAATTGGATTAGTGGTTTGATAACGAAGTCAGTAGCTGATAAGGAAAGTAAATCTTTTACACAAATCACTGAAAATTTACAGAATGTTCCTGCATCTACTGATAAAGCGGCAGCTCCAGTGCCTTTTGATATAGCTCGTTTTGCCGGTATTTTTGCTGCCATTGGTATGGCTATAGGAGCTATTGGAGGATTTTTAACAGGAATGCTTAATCAAGTACAAGAACTAGCTGATGCCGGTTGGTGGAAAATACCACTATTGGTGATAGGTATATTATTGGCTGTAAGTGGACCTTCTATGATTCTTGCTTGGATGAAACTACGCAAACGCAATTTAGCGCCACTTCTTAATGCTAATGGTTGGGCTATAAACTCAGATGCGATTGTTAGTGTACTCTTTGGCAATACGTTGACTGATCAGGCACAGTTTCCTCTCGTGAAAATCAAAGACCCATTTGCTAAAAAAGGTCTAAGCAAAGCTGCCAAGTGGACTATTGCAATCTTATCGGTGTTGTTAGGTATTATTGCTGCAATAGCGATTCTATATTATTGTTACGATATGCGTATATGTGTATGCTTCGGTTGTATATTCAAATGATATCTGATATGTAAATAAAAAACGCTCTCGAATTTGAGAGCGTTTTTTTATATATACAACCTTTGTTTAGTTTAAATCGTAACCATAATGTTTGAGACGTGTTTGGGATGAACGCCAATCCTTATCAACCTTTACAAAGAGCTGTAAGAATACTGGTTTTCCAAAGAATGACTCAATCTCACGGCGTGCTTGTGTGCCAACACGTTTTAGAGCTTTACCTCCTTTGCCAATAATGATACCCTTTTGGCTATCACGTTCCACATAGATAATAGCACCGATTCGAATCATACCTTCAGGATGTTGTTCATCAGGTTCTTCATCATGAAAACTTTCAACCTCAACCTCTACACTATATGGAATCTCTTTATCGTAGTTAAGTAGAATCTTTTCACGAATCATCTCATCAACAAAGAATCGAGATGATTTGTCTGTCAGTTGGTCTTTGGGGAAGAACGGAGGACATTCGGGGAGTGCCTCTCGAATAGCAGTGAAAAGTTGGTCGGTGCCAAACTTCTGTTGCGCCGAGATAGGGAATACCGTTGCTTCTGGCAACACGCGATGCCAATACTCCACAAGTTGCTCCAATGTCTCTTGTGTGGTGAGGTCTATCTTGTTGATAATAAGGAAGATGCGAACATTTTTTAGACGTTTAACTTTGTCTAGAAAGTCTGCATTCTTGTCGGGGTTATCTTGTACATCGGTTACATAGAGCAGCACATCAGCATCCACCAATGCCGAGCGCGAGAACTCAAGCATTTGCTCTTGCAATTTGTAATTGGGTTGCAGTACGCCAGGGGTGTCGCTATACACCATTTGAAAGTCATCGCCATTGACGATACCCATGATACGGTGGCGAGTGGTTTGCGCCTTAGATGTAATAATCGAAAGGCGCTCACCCACCAATACATTCATCAATGTAGATTTACCTACATTGGGATTGCCTACTATATTTACGAATCCTGATTTGTGCATATTAGAAATCCAAATCAAGTGGAGCAAAGAGTTTGGTCTTGCTTACTTTCACCACCTTACCATACTTAGCTTGCAATGCCTTTTGGTCAATCAACTTAGGATCACCCATTACAATGATAGATACAGGTTGTCCTTTGATATGGGTCTCGTAGAATTGCTTGATTTGCTCAAATGTAAGATTGTTAATAGCCTCTTGGTTGTATTGTGCTGGGTCGATTTCGTAGCCCATTTCACGCCATCCATCGTATGTGTCGCTCTTACTACGGAAATCAGGTTTGCTGATTTGAGCGTATTGCAATAGGGCAGCCTTAACACTCTCAATACGCTCTGGATACTCTGGCATAGAGTCTAGTAAAGACATAAATACATCGATAGCATCAACCACTTTATCAGATTGTGTTCCTATATAGCCCATGAATGAGGCATTTTTACCTGGCAATGCTCCGCGCAACATATTACCAGATGCGGTGTAAGCCATAGAGCGTTTTTCGCGAATCTCATCCAATACAATACCGGTGAAACCTCCAGAGAAATATTGGTTGAACGCTTGGAAAAGAACGTTTTGATCCTTATCATAAGGCTTACCATTGAAATAGAAGTAGATGGTAGCTTGTTGCACATTAGAGTTGCCTAAGAAGTACACTTGAGTCTTGTCATATGTCTTCTTGTCTCGAATTTCAGGTGAGGTAGATGGTTGCACGCCCTCTTGTAATGGGAGGTTCTTGGTCAAGATATCCTTTACTTCCTCTACTGGTTTTTGACCACAGTAGTGAATGTCCAATTCGTATTTGATAGCTTCCATGAATGCAACTTTCAATTTCAACTCATCCATATAATAGATATCCATAAATGGGATAACATCAATATAGTGTGACTTGTCACCATAGAGCACATATTCGCGCAATGCATCAGCTTGCAGACCATCCATCTTAGACATCATGAAACGGCTAGATAACTCACTACCTTTAACAGCGTCGAATTGCTTGGTGTCAAATTTAGGGAACAACATCTGTTTTTGTACCAATTGGCAAATTTCAGCCAAATTTTTCTCGTCACCTACAATAGTAACGCTGAAATAACTATCGTTTACACTATATCCGCAACGACCGCCTAGTTCTGCCAATTGACGACGGAAATCTTGTGGCTCGGTGCTAGGCATGATACCCGCAACGTTCATCAATGATGTTACGAACTCTAGATTTGGCATCTTGTGTGTACCAATACCAAAAATCAATTGCAAAGAGAAGATATCGTTCTTTGGGTTCTTCGCATAATGCAACTGAACATTGTTGTCAATATTTTCCACTGCCACATCGTTCATATCCATGAAGGTTTGCTTGATATCACCATTAGGTAGGGCTTTGAAGTTTTTAGCATATTCAGTTTCTTCGCTGTTGATGAGTTCCAATGGCTTGATGGCTGGTTTGGCCAATTTGTTTTTCTTTGGATCACCCTCGTTGAAACTCAATGTCATATAGTTAGCATCGAAATACTTCTTCGCAATGCGTTGAATATCCTCTTTGGTAAGTGCTTGAATCTTTTCGTTCTCAGTGAAGATGTCATCTATTGGTGTGTTGTAAATGTAACTTTGTACCAAAGCATTCATCTTGACTTCTGAAGACTCAAATGCCAATTTGTAGTTTTGTGCAAATTCTGCTTTTGCTGTTTGAATCAACCAATCAGGAATATCGCCTGTTTTGAGTTTGTTGAGCTCTGCCATCACAATGCGGCTTGTAGCTGCATCAGATTCATAGGTCTGTTGGTTAGCATCAAAATATGGAATGGCTTGTACTAAGATGCGACCACAGTCGCGGCGTGAGTCAAGACTTGCGCCTACAGATGATACTACACCATCCATGCTCAATTTATCAAGCAAACCTGTGCTAGAACTATTATTGAGCAATGACATTACGAACTGCAAAGGCAAAGCATCTTCGTCAGCAATCTTCACACCATCATACGCCCAAACAATCATAGGGTAATAACCTACTTTGAATTTGTGAGTAGGATTACCTGCAAATGATACATTAGGATAGGTTGGACGCTCTGGCAATTCTTTGTATTCAAGACGACCGAAGGTCTCCTCAATCATAGGTTTGGTTGCCTCTGTATCAAAATCACCAACGATGATAAGTGCCATATTGTTAGGTACATACCATGTGTTGTAGAACTCAATAAGCTTGCTTAAACGTGGATTCTTGAGGTGCTCTGGATGACCAATCACATCGCGCTCATATGGGTGTCCTGCATAGAGT
>JAEIGA010006617.1_pt1 | contig 17654 bp, 26 predicted proteins | sample 9270691 | NCBI WGS metagenome assembly JAEIGA01 (sample SAMN17057246, study PRJNA624740) | gut metagenome | biome: biome; isolation source: fecal sample | host: Bos grunniens | place: China: Xizang | collected 2019 | reverse complement strand
GCTTTTCAGAACATTTATTCACCTGGTCGCGGTTCTCTAACTAACGGTACGGCTGATGAAATCCGTTAGTCTATCTGGCGCCTGCTGTAGGACTCGAACCTACGACCCACTGGTTAACAGCCAGTTGCTCTACCGACTGAGCTAAGCAGGCATATTTAATACTTTTTTCATTTAACATATATATTATAACATATATTTTTATAAAAATCAATTAAGATTTTTATTGGTGACAGGGGAGGGACTTGAACCCCCGACGCCGGGATCTTCAATCCCGCGGTCTACCAACTGGCCTACCCTGTCATTTATTATTCCTTTTTCATTTAACATATATATTATAACATAAATTTTTTAAAAAATCAATTTAAGATTTTTTATTTAAAAAATTGGTTCCGAGGCTTGGAATTGAACCAAGATTTGCGGGGCCACAACCCGCCGTAATAATCCTATTATACCACTCTCGGCATGTAAATTGGCACGGGCTCAAGGACTCGAACCTCAACCTGCTGTTTTGGAGACAGTAATGCTACCATTACACCAAGCCCGTATATACAAGGCACAATTAAAGCATAATGCCGGACTTGAACCGGCGACATCAAATTTGGAAGATTTGCGTCCTACCAACTGGACAAATCACGCTATTAACGATAGTTTGCTGTATGTGCCTTTAATATCTTTTATTTTTTATTGTATATATATTATAACAAAAATTTTTATAAAAATCAATTAAGATTTTTGGGTGTGTAATATTTATAAAATTTACACACCCTAAATTTTTCTCGTTTGTCCAAAATTTTCAAAAATTTTTTTATAAACCGAAACGTTCCATAAGCGCAGCGATACTAGCCTTCTCCTCGTCGGTGATTTCCGCAGGTGTGAAGGAAGTAGGAGCAACAATTGTGGGTGCCGGGTTATCGAAATTTATACCGCCGTCTTTATCTGCCTGTACGACAGATGCCACAGGATTCTTGGGACAGGTCATTGAGATAGCGATTTGAACTCGTTCGCCACCATCATCTGCCCACACATAGAATTTTTTATCATATTCACCGATATAATCTGCTCCAAAAGCCTAAGCTAATTTATCGGCTACATTAGTTTTTGCTATTGTTCCTTTTGCCATAATCATTTTCCTCCGTTAAAATCTATAACTATTTAAAGTTGTGGTTAAAGGCATTTGACTAAGTAGGTCTACAATCCGCTCATTAACCATTTCGCTTATATCAGCAGTTAACTGTTGAACCGAATCCGGCGTTATATCAAATGGGACATCCCCTGGCTGATTATCTATCGGAATGGCTCGTATTGCCTGATGAATAGCTTGTTCATCAGGCACAGGTGCAGAATTCGAAGTTGCATTATTAGCTTCGAAATTACAAACGTGACAAACAAAGTCACCTATCTCCGTATTAAATATAGCATCCTGACGTGGCATTGTATAACCGCAATTAGCGCAAGTTAAATAATGTTCGTGAAAACAACGCGGACATATATAGCTATCATCAAATTCAACATACATCACTTCATCTTCATCCACTGAACTACCACAATAATCACAACAATATGAATCATCTGCGCAGTTACAAGAACGGCAAGCGAAAGTTTCACTATTACAAATGGGCTCTTCGCCACAACACACACAGGGAACTCCATCATAACCTATGTGTACTTTTGGAACTATTCCAAAAGAACGATTAGTTTCCCAAGTCACGTGTGGATAAGGGTAAACGTGAGATAAAAGTACATCGTTATAATGTAAAGTCTGTGACTTCGGAGTTTTTACAAAAGTGCTCATAGCACTAATTAATCCGTTGATATAACGATATGGCTTTGTTGTGTACTTTACTTCTTCTGGATTAGAAAGGTCACTTGAAGTAAAAGAGTTAAAATGTTCATCGTTCCACGCAACAAATGAATGGTCATTAAATGGCGGAGTGTAACCATAACGTTCTACTTTAAGTCGATTAATCATATCTTTAACCAAATCACGAGCTCCATCAATCTCCATAGGATATTGACGTCCCGCAATCATAAGTCTCTGACCTGCTTCTTCCATATGAAGTAACATACGCCATTTTTTATCATTCCACTTAATATGTCTAGGGAAGCGAGGAAGAACTGCGTCTTCATCGCTCTTAATATAACATACTACAGTCGTTTTGTCGCACATATAAGCGAGTCCGCCCGCACGATATTCACCGTCAAGCGCATGACAAGAGCGCCAATTATGAGTTGTTTCGCTTGTTGAAAGGTAATCAAGCGGATGAATGGATATACAAAGTTTACCACAAACTTTATTTTTCTGTATCATTTCGCTAAATACATCCTGAATTACTCTTAATTGTCCTTCATCTTCAACGAAATATTTGAAAGCCTTTGATAATTTCATACCTTTTGGAACTTTTGTTTCCTGATATTCATATCCTGTACCCACTCTATTGGAGAAAACAGCTTCCAACGATTGGGCAGAAATAAATTTTATCAAAGACTCAACATTAAAATTGTAGCGTAAGCAATCAAGGAAGCGATGTAATTCTTTCTTACTTTTATCTTCTGTTAATTTAAACTCAACAGGAACATCTGTTTCTACAATAAGTTTATTACCAAACAATCTATAAATATCATATTTATTAGTTTTCCATAAGTCAAAGATTGGAGTTGTGTTAATTTTATCGTTGTTTATAAACAAATAATCTTGTGAATGTTTAACTACATCATCAAAATCTTTCTGAATTTGTTCGTCAAAAGTTATCATACAGCGCCTTCCTTATTTTTATCATAATATCCATATGTGCCTTCGCAATGACGGCAACATGTATCGCTCTGTCCTGCGTCTGGGATGAACGGACTACCGCAATAATGACACCATTTTACTTTATCTAAAGCAATACAGTTCAAGCAGTAGTCATCATAAGTATCTTCTCCTACTTCTACGGGATAGGTGTCTTCTACATCCCAAACGCTTCGACAGTTTGGGCAAGCTACCTGTCCGGGAAGAGGATTTACATTTTTGGATTGACTACCATAATATCCACTACTACTATAGTACTTGCTTAACCAAGCATAGTTGTAAGGATTTTCAATAAATTCAAAATAAGGAATTTCTGTTTCATCAAGCATAGTTTTTACTCTTTCGATAGTTCTTAACAACCAATCGACGTGAAGAGTCTCGCTTGTTGAGTGTTCATCTTTATAACCGATAGAAAGATTTACTGCAGATACACCCCAATCAGGAGCAAGATAACTGATATCAGAGAATGTTCCCCAATTTTCTTTGAAGCCAAATTTCTCAACATACTGTATGAAATCTTGATTTATACAATCGTAGAATACACAGTCATCTGAGCCACGTCTATCGAGTTCTATCATATAGCGCAAATCTCCAAAAGGACACTGCTGTCCTGCGAGCTGGTACGCACCAAGTCCACCTTTTTCTTCATCTGTAGTAAAGATAATATGAGGACGATAACCTGCTTTAATAATCTGACATATAGCAAATACACCAGCTCGGTCATCAGCACCAAGACCCTGAGGGCTCCAAATTACATTTTTCTTGCGGTCATAATAGATTTCAGTTGGTAATTTTGTAAATACCGTATCCATATGAGCAACTAATGCTATCGGAATATCGCCCTCAGCATAAAGATAATCTTTAGTGTGAGTAATATTCGTATATTTCGACTTCAAGAATGATGCCAGAGCTTTCTTCAAAGCTCTCTGCGGAGCCGAAACTAATTGTTCAAATAATTTCAATTCGCTTTTAGTTAATTCTCTCATTGAACAATACCACCTTTATATTTTTTATTTTTTTACAATATAATTATATCATAAATTTTATAAAAAATCAACTAAGGTTCATGGCGTCGCGATATTCTTCTAAAAGTATAGGATTGGCAAGGTCTAATGCGCGATAGCACATATGACATCTGCCAGTTTCTTGACACCTTTGACCGCAAACCGCACGCTTAATTCCAAAAGTGTGAGGTGGGATCATGCGGTTTGTGCCTTTATAATTTAGGTTAGTGATAATATCGCTAACTTCACCAGGCCAAGCTTTCTGTTCAATATAAATACGATAAAGAGCTTGTTCTTTATGATTGTCGCAATCCTCAAATTCTATTATATCGATATATTCTTCATAATCATCTATATCTTCTGGTCGTATCCACGTGCCACATACACCGTTTTCGCGTGGTATATATTCAAGATATGCTACATTAGGAACTGCGCGAACAGGCACTCCGAGTTCTTTAACGCGGTCAAGTTGGAAAAAGATAGGAGCGTCAAGACGCACATATGCCACGCCGCAAGCCACGGCCGCGCGCAAATCATAAAAACTTGAAATAGGATAGCCGAAATAGAATTTAGCCTCCATCTCTTTGCACTGATACATTTGCTCGCTATTGGCAATACAGAAAGTTAATCTGCCTTGGCTAAGAATATTATACTCTTTCATTTCAGCCCAATCAACTTCGCTATCTGAATATATTTCTAATACAAAATCTTTTTCTGGATATTTTTCATATAAATCAGGTAAGGTTTTTCTATCTCTATAACCCACTTTAATTTCATCGGCTAATTTAAGATATTTATCTTCTTGTCTATTTTGTAAACATACTTTCATTTTATATTCCTCCTTTATTATATATTATATCATAAAATTATGAATTTGTCAAAAAAATTCCCAACGAAATTTTTATTTTTGCCCGACGGTTCTCCCCTCCGACCCCGCCACATTGAGTAGGTCAAAAATTCTTAATATAGAAAAACTCGCAAGTCCGAAGACCTGCGAGTTTTATAGGGAAGTGATTAGTCAGCGAGCTTATAAGCTACGACTTTGCGAGCCTTGCCTTCGCCGCCTACATTGAGCTCGCCCTTAACTGCTTTACCAGCATCAGCAAGCTTACCGAGACGATAAGAAGCTTTCTGATTTGAAACATCTTCATCGCCAAGAGCCTTAACAATATCAGAGATTGTAGCGAATTCGTCAGTAAGTACACCAGCGATTCGGTCTGTGAGCTCGTCACCCTCAGCCTTTTTCTTAGCCTGAGTTTCTTTTGCCTTCGCTGCTTTCTTATCAAGGGCAGCGATTTCCTTCTCGAAGAAGCCAACATAATCTGCGTCTGCAGCGATGTCTTCTACTACGATGTCGCCGTTGAAGAGAGCGATGAGGGTTTCAAATCTTTCTTTCTTTGTAATCTTTGTCTTTGTCATAGTTGTTTCCTACCTTTTTAATTTATTTTTTCTTTTTTATTACATATATATTATATAATATTTTTTTAATAAAATCAACTAAGATTATATGATGCCGGCGATGTTGCGAATCGCACGGAGGTCATCATATTTTCTTCTGAAACCATAAGGCATAGCATTCAAAAAGTTGTCGGTTAAGTTATCTATGTTGGTTATGTAAAGAGACTCCCAACCTTCATCACTTCTCTTTGGAGGCTCTTTGAAGAATACTCCTGCATTCAATGCTATTTCTGAAGTGATAAAACTATATTCAGGAATTTCTTTAACTTGAATTTCTACAGATTCGTCTTCATAAATAGTCTCTGCTCTGAGCTCATCATAGCTACAGATATTGTCATAACAGCAATCGCATAATATTTGACCGTCTGGACCTAATTCGTAGCAATCGCCAACAATACAGCCACATTCGTCACAGCGACGAGGACTATAACAATCTTCACATAGAACAAGACCTTCATAATCAGGTCTGAATTCTCTACCGCAACACATACAAGTTAATTGCTCGGTATAGCGAATAGACATATCTTCCGTAGCGGTTTTTTCAATTTCTTTAAATGATTCAGAAAGCAAATAGTGATGATTTATAGCACAGCCAAAATCGTTATACATTACCCCATGAGTTTCAAACCACATATAAGGTTTTCTGCGATTATTCACAGCATCCCCTAATTCAGTTTTAAGAATAATAGACCCGTCAGTCATAGTAAAAGGCTTTTGATCTGCGTTGTAGTCGGTTGACCAGTTCGCATTGGCGAGTTCCGCAATCCATTTAATAACAATATCAAGAATATCGTCATTGTGACAAGGATAAGACTTAACAGAACAAATTACATTATCCTCAACAACAAATAAACAACGCCATTTCTTGCTATTCCATTTGGTTAATTCATCTTCTACAATAAACTCAAGAGAATTTTCACTTTCCAGATAAGCCACGATTGTGTTTTTAGAATTCAAACATTCTACTGTACCACCGCGGTATCCTCCACCGCCCATCCAAGACATACAAGAGGACCAATTATTAACATTATCACTCATTGTGATATAATCCATAGGATGAATTGAAAGACACAGAGTACCGTCAAGACCTTTATCATTCAAAATACGAGAATGCTCAAGACGAAAATCCTCATATTCTTCTTCAGTAAGAGAGGTCCAAGAGAGTAATTTTTTAATTGCTTTTGTTGCTTTCATACCCTTCTGGATTTTAATTTCTTCTTCAGTTGTTGGGTGCACAAAGGTATAGTCCATATCAACTTTGTTAGTGGCAAGTATATTGTGAGCGAGAATATAATAACAAATTATATCATAGGTTCTGCTATAGCGGTATAAATCATAGAAGTCATCACGGAATCTGCGAGTAAAATGATATATAGTTGTATTATCTCTTATATCGTTTGAAAGCTGATTTAAGTCTTTTTTGTAATGAATTGGTTTACGCAAGATGAGCTCATTGCCGAAGAGCTTAAATAATTTTTCTTTATTACGTCGCCAATAACTTAAAACTGTTTCGATATCTAAGTCATTGGTGTTAAATCTATAAGAATAACCGTCATCATCATAGGCTCCATAACAACCTATGTAATGCTTAATCAATTTTAATTCTCTATCTGTAATTTTCTCGTAAACCATTAGTTAAGTTCCTCTCTTTCAACATTTAAGTAATTTAACGGAATTCTTTCGACGCGTTCATAATATTCAATGGGGAAGGTTTTTCTACCCAGCTCGTTAAAGTCTTCTTCCAAGACAAGATAATCGTGATAATAAGGATATTCCATAACCAACGCAGGTTTATTGAAATAAGTGTACCAAAGTTCGCTACGATTATTATTTCTGAGCAAGCGACTGTGAGTTTCCCAACCCATCATGATGTCGCCTATTCTTTCAAAAGTATTTTCCTCGGTTTGACGACCTACACTAACACGGTAAGCGCTACCTCTATGAACAAGGTCATTGTTAAGAGGGTCGTTAAAATAATGTTCTTCACGACATTTATCACAAATGTTTTCGCCGTCAGGAAGAGCGTGAGTTGGAGCATCTATTTCCATAAGCATATGACAATAATCACATCTCTTGTAATCATCAAGACAACTGTCACAGAAAAGATTATGTTCATCTTCGTTATAATTATAACAACCACAAAGAACACAGGTACTAGTACCAGAATAATCTATTCCCTCACAAGGTTTATCTCTATCTTCCACTTTTGGAAGAAGACCGTCATTGGTAATACTCCAATGACTACCATCCCACTCAACAATATCATTATACATTTTGCCTGATTCAAAATGAGTAATCACACGAGTTGCTGTAGGAATATAACATTCATCTTCATAATAGAAATCATAGTTTTTATAATCAATGGTCTGAAAATTATAAATTTCTTTCCCCATAGCGTTGTTAATAGTTTCAGCAATGGTTCTACCCGCAATATCATAAAGGCTTTCGTTCTGATAAGGATAGCTCTTTACAGAGAAGATAATGTCATCTTCCACGATGAAAAGACAACGCCATTTTTTGTTGTTCCAATAATTGCCGTCGCCAATTTCCATATCTTTTGAAGATTTAAGGTAAGCAACAACTATATTAGGAGAGTTCATCATTTCAACAGTGCCAGCTTTGTAGCAACCATCATTGTCCCAATACATACAAGAGCGCCAACCAGACTCATTATGGCTCATAGTTATAAAGTCAAGTGGATGAATTGAAAGACAAAGTTCACCTTTGAATTTCTTTTCATTAAGCACCAGAGAGTGATGAATACGAAATTCTTCAAAGTGTTCAGTACACCATTCGTCTTCAACCATATCAACAATTCGTTTAATGGCTTTCATAAGCTTTTCGCCTTCAACGAAAGTATAGGTTTTACCAGTTACATTTGATTTGATTTTAAGAGTATGACCTCTGTAAGCATTTTCTCTTACTTTATTCTTGGAAAATGATTCTGAATCATAAGGGTCAACAAGACGACTAAGCATATTATATACGGTGCTATCTCTCAAGCCGTCAACCAAATCAAAATTGTAAACTTCAGTATTGAATTTTTCTGCTAATTTACAAGAAAGATTGTGCAAAAACTTTTCATAAATGGGATTAGCTCTGAAACGAGCAAAAAAGCTATCATCACAATGTTCAATCTCAATGCTACGAGATACGATGAAATTATTACCAAAAGCTCTGTAAAGATTTTCTTTTGAGCTATTCCATTCACGAAGAATATTTTCTAATGGAGCTCTGAGAGCTACAGTTCTTGTGCCGTTTGACTCATTTGAATAATGAGTTATATAATATTCAATTAAATTTTTATCTTTTTCAGTAAGTTGTGAATAAAGCATAGATAAATACCTCTCATTTACATTTTATTCTTTTTACATTTTCTATAAATATTATAACATATTTTTTATAAAAAATCAATAAGGCTTCCTGTAACCATACAGGAAGCCTTAATTTTTATTTAAAGAATATTAGTTTGCGGGCTTGTTCACAGGGGCGCCGTTAAGCGACTGTGAAAGAAGCATAATAGGAAGGAGGTCGGAACCCTTAGAGCCAGAACCGCAAAGTGCGTAGAGAGCAAGAGGGTTGCTCATATCAAAGCCATTCATACCGCCGTTCATAAGAAGAAGGGGAAAAAGGTCATTGCCGTTTGAGTTGCCTTCTGCAAGAAGCATAAAGGGAACAAGGTTGCCGAAAGGATTATCTTTTGATGCACCAGCATTGCTGAAGTCAACAAGAGAAATAATCTTTGTTACGAAGTTGAAGTTGAACATATTCTTCACAGGAAGAACAATCTGTACTGAACCGCTTACAATATCAACGGCTTCAACTGCACCATCTTTTACTGCTTTAACGAACATAGGAACGCGGTTGTGGATGATTACATCGCCTGCTTTAATCTGCTCAAGAGCCACAGGAATTTTGAAAAGGAACTTACCGCAATCGAAATTGAGAATTTCAACGTCCATAATTGAACCTGTCTTTGCGTCGTATGAAACCCACACACCCTGTGCATTCTTTACTGCAAGACCATAGGGTGACATTTTAACATTATCTTTTTCACAAGTACCGATATCGAGATTGAGAGATTTTGAAAGGCTGTTAGAATTTGTAATAGTCATAGTTTTATTCTCCTCTTTATATTTAGGTTTTTCGCAATAGCCACAATCAGCCATTGCCTTTTTTAGTTTATCTACTGAATGTTTAAGTCCAGTTATTTCGTCGCTTAAATTCGACCTATTGGTTGCTGTTCCATAATAAACTTCATCTGAATTTAAATAGATTGATGAGTTACCTGTAGTAGAATCGCTCCAAGTGATATTTGAATCAGAACGAGCGGTATCCCAAGTAACAGGTGAGCAAGTGCCAAGAGCAGTGACACTATTATAATCTGGGTTGGGATACATTATTGGTCGGCTCTGATAATCAGCATACCAAGGGGCTTTATCTTCTTTGTGCTCATAGTTGTTCATTAATTCCATCATCCATAATTCATTTTGGAAATAACGCTTATATAAATAATGTCCAAAACTATCTTTTGAAGCATAAGAAAATTTGTTGATGTATAAAAGTCCATTATTTTTCTTTCTATATAACTTGAAAGTAATGCTATCTTCTTGCGGTTGAAAATATAAAACCGCTTTGACCGATTCTATAGGACGGTCTTCATTGCGGAAAATTTTCTTCCAAGCCTCATAAGATAATCGAGCATACTTTTTACTATCGGTTGCAGAAGCCCAAGAGCTCTCCAGAAATTTTAAATCATCAATAGTATATTGTGAATGACCATTCCAATTTTCCAATTTTAATGGACTATAATAATCACAAATATAAAGTGCTGTATTTTCATTCCAGCTTATGATGACAGTTTCACCTTTCTGCGTTTTATAGTTTTTCAGTTTTAACCGAATACCAGAGTTGTCTGACGTTCCAAAGGCTGAAGCAAAGACATCATCTAATGCTCCGCTACCTGCCAATTTATTCAGTTTATCGCCCCAGCCGACATTTGTACAACCTGTATAGGCTTTTATACTCGCTTGCAACGATTCAGCATTACGGTTCAAGAAATAAACTTTATTATCGGTCATATTCGTTTATTCACTTCCCTTTGTATATATTCGAGTTCAGAAGAAGTGATATCCAACCCCAGACCGCACGCATCAAGTATTTGCACCTGCACGCAATCTAAATCTCGTTCCTCGCATTCTACAAACATCTCAACTGCTTTGTCGAGGCTATTCTACCTCGTGGCAAACATACCAAACATTAATGGGTCCATTTGTATTCACTCCTTTTATTTCTTATTTTTTATTATGTATATATTATAACATATATTTTATAAAAAATCAATTATTCATCTTCATCTTCGACAAAGATATGTTCATCGTAAGTATCAAGGTCGAATAAACAGAAACAATTAGTGAAGAAACCTCCATTGTCTATATTTATTTTGTGCCCTTGACAGTAATAGCAAGCTCCCGGTTCGAAGTCGCTTTCATCCACGGTAAAATGGTAAGGAATAGGCGTATGTCCGTGAAGAATAATTATTCGTTCAAATTCCTTATCTTCTGGCCACGGATGTTTAAAATGATTTCTACTCCAAATTAAATTGTGCTCTATTGGAGTAACATCAGCGCGAGGTGTGTAGCCTGCGTGTGACATCTTGAAAGTAATTCCCTCGGCATTGGTATATTCTGCGGTCACGGGTAATCTATTAAGTTTATCAGCCCATTCCATATTTGCCTGTTCAAATTTGCGCCATTCACGAAAAGTCTTTTCGCCACCGTTGGCAAAAAGCAATCTGCGATCATAGTCTTCCCAATGGTCATTGGGATAATCATAATTGCAATTATGATATTCTATCATTGCACTAACAAGCATATCCTCGTGATTACCTTTGAGGTAAATAAACTGCGGGTCTTCATATACTGCTTTAATCGTTTCCCACGGGCGCGGACCGCGATCTCCGCAATCGCCAAGGCAATATACAATATCACCCGGTTTGAGCATAGCCTTAATTTGTTTGTAAATCTCCATATGTCCGTGGAGGTCGGATACTGCATACCTAGCCATTGGTATCATTCCTTTCTTAATATTTATCTTTATATTGCATAAAATAATCAAAAGCGTCGCTGTATTCCTGAGCCGTACAATTAAATGGCATACTCAATATTTCCATACACTGTTTACCATAAGGAGTAGATAGTTTTTCATCAGTTATATGTCTAATATCATACTGAGCCCTATCTTTTATTTGGTCAAATACTACCACGCCACAAAAAGTGCGGTTACGGAAAATATAAATTCCGTTATAAAAAATTGTTTGTATGGTGTTATAAATCATAGGCGTTCCTCCAAAAACAGAGTTAAGGCTTCAGCGCCTGAGATATAACCACCGTCGTAATAAAGTATCTGATGTTTAATTTCAGCATCTACACCAAGGCGAATTCCGCACTCATTAGCAAAGTGCGCTGCCTCGGCTTCTGAACCGAAATCAATAGCTTTATCATCCCAAGTAAGAGGATAATTTGTTTCTCTTTGAACGATGTTATAATTCATACCTCTTATAGCCATAAGTCATTCTCCTTTATTTATAATTTCATTTTCTATAAATATTATAACATATTTTTTTATAAAAATCAATTTGCCCTCCTGAAACTAGTCAGGAAGGCTGATTGAGGTATATAACATTAGTTTTTACTGAAGCGAATAGATAGTTGTGGCGATACTATCTTCGGGTACATAAATAGTTACTACAGTCATCTTTTCGGTATAATGATAAAAGGTAAAATTCTTGGCAAACCACGATGTGCCACCCCTGTAATAATCATAAAACACTTGCGGTTTTTCATCTTCTGCATATTCGTCGTATTTAATTATAACTATAGTATCTTCATCGGCAATGATACTTTTATAAGTAATTTTATCATTTTCTTTTACAGAAATCAAATATTCATTGCTTGAAACACTAAAGTATACATCTTCACCCGCCAAAGGCTCAAGAAAATAGGTATCTGTGTCAGTGATAGTATACATTTCTATATTGCCCGGTCCGCCCGCCACTGTAAAGCCTATACTAGTTCCCATGAACCAAACGGCAAGAACCAATATGCTTACTAATATAGACATTAATGCATTAGCACCGAATTCGCGGAAATAGTCTTTGATATCACCCAATTCTTTGTTATACCAAATAAATACAATGATAAAACCTATCAATAAACAAATCGGAATACTCCACATAAATTATTTACCTCACTTTAAATCAATATTATAATCTTCTTTTACAGAATCTTTTGGAATATGGAATACTACAATTTCCTTTGTGGGATATAGTAATATCCATTTATTAACAAATCCTGTGCCTTTATAAGTAATTACTTCTTTATAAGGCTTTTCATTGGGTTCAAGGTCAAATTTGATATAAGCATTATCTGCATATACATATTCAGTCTTTACTCCATACTCGCGGTCGACAATGTAATAATACGCGGGCTTTTCATCACATGAGCCACTGAATAAGAAATAATTGCCAGAACCAACAATATTATCTTCAAAAGCATAAATACGCTCTTCAATTATAATTTTTTCAACATTAGCGGTTTGGTCTGGAAGAGCTTCTCCTACAGAACAAGTAGGTATTAACATTACGAGGAGTACCATAAAAGCAAGAAGAAGGCTCATAAGAATATAAAGGATATCAAACCAACCTTCCCAAAGGGTTAAGATAATGGGAACAAGTATAAGAATACCAAGAATTATTAACATTTTACTTACCTCACTTAATTTATTTCTGTACAACGAGTTAAAACAGTCTGTTTCTGATTTTTATAAAGTTTATGTTCTTTAACAGTGCCACGAAGTTTGTGGACTTCGCCTTCCTGCCAGTTACGGGCTGAAGTTGCCCATACATAGATATTTTCATCTTTATCTTCCATTACATAGAAGTAAGAAGTGCCGTAGTAACCATCGGATTTGATAGCCTTTTTAATAGTCAACTCGCGATCAATTCGTGAACCGATTGAAGCCTGAAATTCTGAGGGACAGTCATCATAGAGCAAGGCTTCAACTGCTTGTTTAATCATAGGCTGAGGCTTAAGTTTCTCTCCGTCGGAGATATCTTCCCACTTGAGCTGGACTACGGATACTGAAGGGGGCAATTCCGCAGGCACTTCATCGGTTGATACAATATACCAACCCCAAGTATCGTGGTAACGAGCAATTGACTTGCTAAACCATTCCTGATAAGGATAAGTATCACCCTTAAACAAGGAGATATAACCCTTATCAAATCCCAATGCTTTCTTCGCATTGAACCCGGTTACAGAATCGCCTGACCCACTGTCCGCAAGCTTAGCATCTTCTGGATACATCTTTGCATATTCTTTTTCAGTATACCAACGAACTTGTCTTTCTGTGCCGGTTTTCGGATTTCGCACACGCACATATTTCTTACCGCTTACTTCATATACATCAGTTAAAACTTCAAAATTTTGAAAACTTTTAGCTACCATTTGCTTCCTCCTTCCATAATTCAGGCTTCTGTAATATTTCATCAATGGCTCTGACCTCAGCATCGCCATTATATTCATCCCATTTATGCATCAATTCACGAACGAGATAACCTATTTTTAAAGCTTCTCTTTCTGTTGGTTTAGGTTCGCAGTTGTCAAGAATATATTCTGCAGTCGCGCAAGCCTCGTAGTACTCTTTCGCTGTGATAAATTCACCAATAGACAAACCACCCATTTTTAACGGATTAAATAATATCATATTCTCCTCCTTAATCTGCGAGCCAATAAACATTGGCACCTTTTTCATTTTTTGACACTACAACTTCGCCTTTATTTGCAAGAGGACGAAGGGTTCCGCTCACTGAGGCCGCTGAAATATCTTCGTGAAGGCGAATGTGAGCAAGAATAGAAATCTGTTTAGCTGTAGAAGCTCCGTACTGATTTAAGATTGTTTTTACTATTTCAACTTTTTCCATAATGATTAAAACCCTTTCCTTAATTTTTATTACATATATATTATAACATATATTTTAATAAAAATCAAAGAAAGAGTTTTTCTTTAGTTTATTTACTTGTCGGTTCGGCCGCATTCATATCTAATACCAGCTCCATTGATGAAAATAATCTTACATTTTATACAACGAGGAAAAGGACATTTGTCTCCTTGTTTTAAATCGCACTCCTCAAATTGATGATATTCAGAATTTAAACTTCCATTCATTACTGATAATCCTCATCTTTGTCGTCGGGACCGGAAGCTCTTTCCGCCCAATAGCTTAACCAGCTTTCGCGCTGTTCATAATATACAACCCAACAATCATGGTCCGTAGCGTCTGCGTCAAGACCATATTCCTCAGGATTGTCCATAATATCACCAATATCAGGGATGCCGTGATAGCCTTCGAAGCTTTCATAGTCCTCGACAGCCATATCGTAAGCTGCGTGAGTAGCAATTTCTTTAGAGCTGAATTCAAGAGGACCTTCGCAAACAACGCCTCCGCCAACTGAGTCAATATATAATCTATACCAATTCATTATTCATTTACCTCCTCATAGGTTCCGTCGCTATCTACATAATAAGTAGTATGACATTCATCACACCAAAAGGTGTTTTCTCGTGGATAAGTTATCACTTGTTGATTTAAGTTAATAAGTTGCTTATTACAATGAGGGCAGAAAAAATATTTCATTTTTAGTCATCCTCTCTTATATTAAGATATATATCTAAGGTATTAGTGGTATAAAAGTAATTACTACTTACATCATAGCCCCAATCAGAAAAATATTCGTGAAAATAATCTTCGCACCAAGGGTCACACTGTATTTCAAGACTACATCTATATTTACCTTCTTTATAGGCTTTTACAATTTTGTGTTGAAACCAAAGATGATGAAATTTAATATAACGATTAAAAATTCTGCGTCTTCGAGCTTCAATATCATTAACTTTCTTTTTCTTTAAATCTTCTTTTCTTATCATAGTTGATTTCCTCCATTAAAACCAAGCCACACAGACCATATTTGCACTAAGCCCCGGAACTACTGCATAACCTAATTCTTTTTCTAAATACAGCAAAGTTTCGCTATAATAACCTTTAGGATACTCAATCATAGCTCTATCATTACCTTTTTTAGCTTCTTTTTCAACTACCTCATTAAATTTATCAGCGTACCCGCCTTCATAGAATAACTTCAAAAATTCTTCTTTGCGGGCACTTTTTGCTTCTTCCATTGTAGATTTTGCACCTTTTGCAGTTATTAACATTATTATCAACCCTTTTATATCTCTTATTTTTTATTACATATATATTATATCATATATTTATTAAAAAATCAAAAAAGAGACTATCATCTCGACAGTCTCTTTTGTTTTCTCTTAAATTGCTTAAAAAGTTTATTCAAATCATAAATTTCCTCGAATACCATTTGTGAGAAATAGTTAATTACTCTATCATCGTGGAAGTGACCGAATACCCAAAGATTATAAGAAATCTTGTGGCTAAGGTCTTCAAGCCAAAATTCCATAGAATTATCAACTTTATTCTGGTCGATAAAAGAGATAAATTTATCAAAAGGCTGCCAAGGATATGGGCAAGTATGGGAAAGAATAAGGTCAAAGTGCTGGCCCGCATACTTCTCTGTAATTGCTTCTCTTTCTCTCAAAGACAACTGCTCTGTTGGAAACCAAGGCCAGTTATTAATAAGACGATGTTCCTTGTCTACAGAATAAGCACCACCAAGTACAAGAGCACTCTTACCGTCGATATCATAAACTTCGCCGTCCTGAAAATATCTAATGTTAGGATAATCTTCTTCTATCCAAACATTGCCTTTTACATTCATATCATACATCTGTTTCATAGTAATAAGGCTTTCCGGTCTGGCTTCATGGTTACCTCGAACGAGGTAGAAAGTTACTTTAGGGAGGACGTCCCGCAAGGCACTTTTAAGTCTGCGGTCTTTCTTACCAAGGTAGTAGTTTACACTGGCATCACCGCAAATAATTACCGCAATATTCTTTTTAAGTTTTTCATAATCACAGAATCTGGAAAAATCACTGTGTGTATCTCCAGTTATATACCACTTCATTATTTCATCTCCTTTTTAACCAAAGAAAAATCTTTGTAAACCTGTTTCTGTTTTTTCATAAGTGCCGAGGCACTGCGCGCATTCATACATAGGATAGTGCCAGTTCGCACGCCAGACTAGTGACTCTCCGCATTCGGGGCAAACCGCAAGTAACTCAGCCATTATCGCATCACGCATAATCTTTTCTTGAATTCTATCAAGAATTACATCTACTTGTTCATCTTTTTCAAATGAGCTTGTCGCAAAGTTATCAGCTGTTTCAACAATATCATCAAGAGCTTGCTTTGCCATTACTTGAGCAGTCATTAAAGCAAATACAGGCGGTTGAGTAGGGCTAACTATCTTAAGATTTCGAAGCTCGTCTCCAAGTTTTGAAATAAGACAATCCGCATACTTTTCACCTTCAATATATCGATGAATATACTCTTGAACACGAATAAGATGATGAAGCTGTTTAGGGTCATAACCCCACGCGTCAATAATCTCTGCTTTAGCAGGATAACGATGTTCCATAGCGTGATATTTTTCCATAGCGATACCCTTCATTGTCTTAACAGCACCGCAGGGGTCATACATCGCTATCTTTTCATTATATTCAACGAGCTCTGCCCAATATTCTTCATACATAGGGTTAACAATTTTATACTTTGTGAAAAGAATTTCCATAAAGTTAAGGTTTTGTTTACGGAAAGTTTGGAACATAAGACGAATATCTTTAAGGTCGATGTGTTCGTTATTTGCACGAATATGTGTGGTGCTTACAGGTTTGCGATTAAAGCAAATATCTTCCCAAGTCGGCACCACGATTAACTTTGTATCAATGTCGGAACCTTCATAGTCAAGTCCATAGTTCTGTGAACCCTGAAGGAAAATACCGACTATTCTATCTTTTGGAAATAGAGTAAGGGCTTCTAACCAGTGCTCATGAACTCTTTCCATAATCCATTCATCTGAATGATAGTTTGCCATAATCTCAGTCCTTTCTGATAATTTCTTTTACTAATTCTTCTACAGTTTTACCCGTTAACACTTTACAACTTATATCTGCAACTTCTGATTTAATTCTTTCAATTTCTTTATCTAAAGGCATAATTTTTCTCCTTAAATAAATCTATCAATTACTTCAAAATACTTCTCTTTAAGACGAGGAGTAAGAGTTTCTTTTTGAGTTAAATGGTCTCTCATATCGGCGTGTTTAACCACTTTTGCTTCGGGAAGATTAGAATCCATTACACGGTCAATGTATTGAGGATAAGTTTCAAATTCTTTTTCGTGAGTAAGAACATTTACACAATTGCGAATATATTT
>JAEIGA010006616.1_pt1 | contig 17654 bp, 17 predicted proteins | sample 9270691 | NCBI WGS metagenome assembly JAEIGA01 (sample SAMN17057246, study PRJNA624740) | gut metagenome | biome: biome; isolation source: fecal sample | host: Bos grunniens | place: China: Xizang | collected 2019 | reverse complement strand
TCAGCTCTACCATGTATAAATTCTATATCTTCAAGATTTACAGTATTACTAACTTCTTGAAGGAAATTTATTCTTTTATTTAGTGAATCTAATAAAGTTAATTTTATATTTCTTAAACATATTTTTAGTGGTAATCCTGGGAACCCTGCACCTGTTCCTACATCAATTAAAGATATACCATCTTTTATATATCCTTTACTAACTGCAGAAATAGAATCTAAGAAGTGTTTTATAAACACTTCTTTTTCTTCTTCTATTCCAGTTAAGTTCATCTTTTGATTCCAATCAACTAATATTTCCCTATATGTTTTTAAATCATTTATCATTTGATCATTAGCTTCTATACCAAAATCATTTATTCCTTGTCTTAGTATTTCTTCATTATTATTCACTTTTTTCACCTCTACCTCTTTTCATTTGCTCTAAATATATTAGAAGTACAGAGATATCAGCAGGAGAAACACCTGATATACGAGATGCTTGACCTATAGATATCGGTTTTATGCTATCTAATTTCTGTCTAGCTTCTATTCTAAGACCTTCTATTGAGGCATAAGTTATATCTTCTGGAAGCTTTCTATTCTCTAACTTTTTAAATTGATCTATTTGCTTTAATTGTTTATCTATATATCCCTCATATTTTGTCATTATTACACATTGTTCTTTTACTTCATCAGATACATCTTCTCCAGCACCCTTACCTATGGCATCTATTAAGTCATAAGTTACTTCTGGACGTTTTAAGAATTCATATAAAGATAATCCAACTTTAATTTCAGATGCTCCCATTTCTATTAATTTTTCATTAACTTCCTTTGGAGTAACTCTTTCAGTTTTTAATCTTTCTAATTCTTGTTCAACTTGAGATTTCTTATTTAAGAATCTTTCATATCTTTCTTGAGAAACAAGACCTATGTCGTATCCTCTTTGAGTAAGTCTCATATCTGCATTATCTTGTCTTAAATATAATCTATACTCTGATCTAGATGTCATCATTCTATAAGGTTCATTAGTTCCTTTAGTAACTAAGTCATCTATTAAAACTCCTATATATGCTTCTGATCTATCAAGAACAAAAGGCTCTTTTCCGTCTATCTTCATAACAGCATTTATACCTGCTATAAGACCTTGTGCTGCAGCTTCCTCATATCCAGAAGTTCCGTTAAACTGACCAGCACTAAATAAGTTTTCAACACCCTTTATTTCTAGCGATATTTTTAATTGAGTAGGATCTATACAATCATATTCTATAGCATATGCAGGTCTCATAATCTTAGCATTCTCAAGGCCAACTACACTCTTATACATTTGAACTTGTACTTCATAAGGTAAACTTGTAGATATACCTTGAATATACATTTCTTTAGTATCTAATCCTTCTGGTTCTATAAATACTTGGTGTGACTCTTTATCATTAAATCTTACTATTTTATCTTCTATAGATGGACAGTATCTAGCACCTGTACTTTCTACTTTTCCTCCATACATAGCAGATCTATTTAAGTTGTCTGTTATTATTTGGTGAGTTCCTACATTTGTTCTAGTTAAATAACATGGAACTTGGTCTACTTCTAATTTATCTGTTAAGAAAGAGAATGGTGTTATTTTTTCATCTCCTTCTTGTATAGACATAACAGAAAAATCTATGCTATCTCTGTGTATTCTAGCTGGACTACCTGTTTTGAATCTTCTCATTTGAAGACCTAGTTTAACTAAACTTTCAGTTAACTTTTTAGCATAACCTAATCCACTAGGACCTTCCATGAACGATACTTCACCCATATATATTTTAGAATTTAAATAAACACCTGTTGCTAATATTACTGCTTTTGCAAAATATTCACATCCTAATTTTGTAATTACACCTTTAACAACATTGTCTTCATGTATTATATCTATAACTTCATCCATAACTACATCAAGATTTGGTTCATCTTCTATAGTTTTTTTCATTTCTGTATGATACTTAAACTTATCTGCTTGAGCTCTTAATGAATGTACTGCTGGACCTTTAGCCGTATTTAACATTCTACTTTGTATAATTGTTTTATCCGCATTTATACCCATTTGCCCACCAAGAGCATCTATTTCTTTAACTAATTGCCCCTTACCAGTACCGCCTATGTTAGGGTTACATGGCATCATAGCTATTGAATCTAAAGTCAATGTTATCATTAATGTTTTTTTACCCATCCTAGCTGTTGCTAATGCAGCTTCACAACCTGCATGACCAGCTCCAACAACTATTACATCATAATTTCCTGCATTAAAGTTCTTCATGCAAATCTCCTCTCTCAAAAAAATATTAATGTTTCACAATAAACATTATGATTTTACAATAATGTTTATTGTTATTCATTAATATCATAAATTGTAAGTTATATTTTAATTTTGATTATTATTTCCCTATACAGAAGTTAGCGAATATAGTATCTAGTAAATCTTCTTTTACCGTATCTCCATTTATATAACCTAGATAGTCCCATATATTCTTAAAATCAACTTCTATAAAATCATATGGCAAGCATTGATCTATTGCAGAAATAGCATCATTTATAGATTCATACGCTTTTAGTAGTGCATCTTTATGTCTTGAGTTTGTTATCATCAAGCTCGAAGAATTTTTTACACTGCCTTTATAAACCATTGATTCTATTTTATCTTGTAATTGATCTATTCCTTCATTTTGAAGTGCAGATATCTTTATTATACTACTACAATCAACATATTTAGACAATTCATCTAGATCAATTTTTTGTGGTAAATCTATCTTATTCAGTAAAACTATAGTTTTCTTGCTTTTTAATGTATCAAGAATTTCTCTATCTTCTTCCGATAATGGTCTAGATGAGTCTAAAACCATTATAACTAAATCAGCTGTACTATAAGATTCCTTAGATTTCTCTACCCCTATTTTTTCTACAATATCTTCAGTTTCTCTTATTCCCGCTGTATCAACTATTTTTAATGGTATTCCCTTTATATTTACAAACTCTTCTATTACATCCCTAGTGGTTCCTGCTATATCTGTAACTATAGCTCTATTTTCTCCTAATATAGAGTTTAATAAAGAAGATTTTCCGACATTTGGCTTCCCTATTATAACAGTTTTTAATCCATCTCTTAGGATTTTTCCACTCTCAGCTGTATCGTATAGTTGCTTTATTTCTTTCTTTAAATCTTCTGCATTTTCTTTTAATTTATTATACGTTATTTCTTCTACATCTTCTTCTGCAAAATCTATAGATACTTCTAAGTGTGCCAAAACTTCAGTAACTTTAAATCTTAGCTCTTTTATTTTTTTAGATAATGAACCCTCTAGTTGACTTTGCGCAACTTCATGTGCTTTATCAGTTTTAGCTTTAATTACGTCTATTATTGCTTCAGCTTGAGATAAATCTATTCTTCCATTTAAGAATGCTCTTTTTGTAAACTCTCCTGCATCTGCTAGCCTTACATCTTTAGATAATATTAATTCTAATATTTTCTTTACTGAAATAAATCCACCGTGGCAATTTATCTCTATTACATCTTCACCTGTATATGATTTTGGACCTTTCATATACGCAACTAATGCTTCATCTATTATTGTTCCGTTATCATCAACAACTGTTCCATATATTAAAGTTCTAGTATTGTATTCTTTTATTAATTTTCCTGTTACAGACTTGAATATGCTTTCAGCCACCGGTAGTGCTTTTTCTCCACTTATTCTTATAATTCCAATTCCACCTTCTCCAGGAGCCGTCGCTATTGCTGCTATAGTATCATCTATAAACAAGTTTATCACCTCTTATATAATAAATTTAATTTATATTATCTTACTTTTAATTGTTGCCTTAATCTTAACATTATATAAAATAAATTGCAAAAATAAAACCCCCTATAATCATAGGAGGTAAATGTTATTTTTTATATTCTATAACTAATCTTCTACGTGGATCAGTGCCTTCGCTATAAGTAATTACATACTTATCATTTTGAAGAGCTGAATGTATAATCCTTCTTTCATAAGGATTCATATAATCTAGTTTCTTAGTTTTCTTAGTTTTCTTAACTTCTCTAGCAACCTTATTTGCATATCTCATTAAAGATTCTTCTCTTTTAGATCTATAATTTTCTATATCTACAAGAACTCTCATACTAGAATCCTTATTTATCTTATTAAGAGCTAACCCTGTTAGGAATTGGATTGAATCTAAAGTTTCTCCCCTTCTTCCTATTAAACAAGATGCATCTTTTCCTTCTATGCTAATTTTGATTAGATTTTTTTCTTGTGATGCATTTACATTAGCATTAACCTTTGCATTTTTTAATATATTTTCTACAAAGTTTTTTGCTATATCAATCTCTTCTTCTTTTGCTGCAGTTATTCTATAGGTTCCTTCCTTTGAGCCTATGAAACCTAAAAAACCTTTACTTGGAGATTCAATTACTTCAACCTCTAAATTAGATTCAACTACATTTAAATTTTCTTTATTGAATGATTCTAATGCTGATATTATAGCCTCTTCTTGCGTTTTACTTTTTAACGTTAGGCTTCTTATTATCATTTATTACTTCCTCCTTAGAGTTAGCCAGCTTAGCTTTTAAAGGATTCATTACTAAGTAATATTGAGCTATAGTGAATACATTACTTACTGTCCAGTATAATGCAAGACCTGCTGCGAAAGTATAACCCCAATAGAATGACATTGCTGCCATAACATAAGTCATAGTTTTCATTGTTCCTTGAGCTTGATCTGGAGGAGTCATAACTTTTTGCATTATATATGCACTTGCCCCTGCAAGTATACCCATTTCAAGGTGATGAGTAGATGTTAAACTACTTAACCATAAAAATCCAGTATCTGCTGCCTGGAAAGCTGCTTGTGACGGGAAAACACCATATGCAACCGGATCTCTTAATACACTAAATAAACCTATTATTATTGGCATTTGTATTAATAATGGTAAACATCCTGCTAATGGATTTATCTTAGCTTCTTGATATAATTTCATTATTTCCTGCTGCTGTTTTTCTGGCTTATCTTTATATTTTGCTTGTATTTCTTGTAATTTCGGCTGTATATCTTGCATAGCCTTAGTTGATTTTGTTTGCTTAATTGTAAGTGGCAATAATAATACTTTTACTAAAATTGTGAATACTATTATTGACCATCCATAATTTTGCACAACATTAAAAATAATTCTTAAAATATGCCCTAATAAATTACCAATTATATTCAATTGTTTATACCTCCTAGAGTATCTTTATTTTAGAGGATCATAGCCTCCTGGATGAAAAGGATGGCATTTTAATATTCGCTTTATTGTCAGATACAAACCCTTAAATAAACCATACTTTTTAAATGCCTCTATAGAATATTGCGAACAAGTTGGATAAAATCTACAAGTAGGTCCCTTTAATGGGGAAATATACTTTTGATATAACCTTATTAAATAAATACATAATTTCGATAAGTATGTATTTATTTCCTTCATAAAAAATAAAATTTTATTCAAGTCAAGAACCTCCGTAAATACAATACCCCCTATGTATCTTACATGTACATATCTGATTTCCTTATAAGATGTTTCATAGATTTCTCTATATCAACATAATCAGCATCCTTTATAGCAACTCTAGCTATAAAAATTATGTCATATCCATTCTTAATTTTTTCATCTATATTTAATCTATAGGCTTCTTTAATTCTTCTTCTTACTTTATTTCTTATAATCGCTTTTCCTACTTTTTTTGATACTGATATTCCTATACGACTATTTTCTGATTTATTGTTTAGTATATACATTACTAAATATCTATTTGCAAAGGACTTGCCGTGTTTATATACTTTTCTAAAATCAGAGTCTTTTTTTAAACCATGTGTTCTATTAAAGTTCATCTTTTAATCCTCCATAAACACAGCTTATAATATTTTTTACACAAAAAGGCCACTTTTAAGCGGCCCTTTTAATTATTAATGAGTTAATCTCTTTCTTCCTTTAGCTCTTCTTCTTTTTAACACGTTTTTTCCGTTAGAAGTTTTCATTCTTTTTCTGAAACCATGTTCTTTCTTTCTTTGTCTTTTCTTTGGCTGATAAGTTCTTTTCATTTATTGCACCGCCTTTCAGTATTTTTCCGTTTTATTTTATTAAAATAACAACTTTACCCTCAAAGTAAACATAACACATACAATTATAAATGCTTTTATTTTAGTTGTCAACGTGTTTTTGGAGTCTCTAATATACAAAATTCCGTTGAATTTTTATATATTTTCTTTTCTTACTGCATGCTGTATTCCAATATCTCATTGAAATATAGTATTTTTTTAAGGTGTGTGTAAATTTATCAACAATGTTACAAAACTGTGGATAAATTAATCATATTTTATTGAAGTTTGCCATATATTCTGATATTATTAATATACTTGTTGATAATGTTAGTAAATTTATCAACTATTTTAATTTTATTCACAAACTGTGGATATTAATGTGTATAACTTATATATTGTAAGATAATAATTTAATTATAAAGCCATTTATAAATAATTTAGACTATTTATAACTTTATATACATATTGTTTATATCTTTTACTTTTTTATGATAAATTTAGACTTATTATAGATAATCCACAAACTTATACAAGATTTAAAAGTAAAATTAAAATGTATATATTTTTTTTGACTTTTGTTAATAACTTTGTGGAAAATGTTAATTATTTTGCTCGGAGGTTGCATTATGGATATAGTTTCTTTATGGGACAAGACACTACAATTAATAAAAGGTGAGTTATCTCGCCCTAGCTTCAATGCTTTTTTTAAGCAAATAGTACCATTAAAAATTTACGAAAACGATTTAATCCTTCTAGTTCCTAATGAATTTACTAAAAGTATTTTAGAGGATAGATACTTAACATTAATAGAGGGCTCAATAAATCAATTATCTTTAAAAAAATACAATGTAAAATTTGTATTAAGTGAATCAGAAATAGAAAGTTTGGAAGAAGAAGATAGACCAGCAAACATAAAAAAGAACTATCCTAATTTAAATCCTAAGTATACTTTCGATACATTTGTAATTGGTAATAGCAATAGGTTTGCTCATGCTGCATGTGTTGCAGTTGCTGAATCTCCTGCAAAAGCTTATAATCCTTTATTCTTATATGGAGGCGTTGGTTTAGGAAAAACTCATTTAATGCATGCCATTGGACATCATATATTAAGTGAAAAGAAAGATCCTAAAGTTGCATATATCTCATCAGAAAAATTTACAAATGAACTTATAAATTCAATTAAAAACGATAGAAATGAAGAATTTAGAAATAAATATAGAAATGTAGATATTCTTTTAATAGATGATATTCAGTTTATAGCCGGTAAAGAAGCTACTCAAGAAGAGTTCTTCCATACATTCAATGCTTTACATGAAGCAAATAAACAAATAATTATCTCTAGTGATAGACCACCAAAAGAAATTCCTACATTAGAGGATAGATTAAGATCTAGATTTGAAATGGGGCTAATTACAGATATACAAGCACCTGATTTTGAAACTAGAATAGCTATACTTAGAAAAAAAGCACAAATGGAATCTATAGATGTTCCAAATGAAGTTACTACTTATATAGCAAAAAATATTAAATCTAATATAAGAGAATTAGAAGGTGCTTTAACAAGAGTTGTTGCATATTCTTCTCTTACAAATAGACATATATCTTTTGATCTTGCAACAGAAGCATTAAAGGACATCATAACAAGCTCTAAAACTGAAGAAATTACAGTTAATAGAATAAAAGAAAAGGTTTCAAATGTCTTTAATATAAAAATGGAAGACTTTAATTCCAAAAAAAGAACAAGATCTATTGCATATCCTAGGCAAATAGCAATGTATATCTCTCGTGAACTTACAGATTTATCTTTACCTAAGATAGGAGAAGAATTTGGGGGTAGAGATCATACTACAGTTATCCATGCTCATGATAAAATATCAAAAGATATCCAGGAAAATGAGGATATAAAGGCTAAAATAGATAAAATAATCTCTGAACTAAAAGGTTAATTTATACACATTTAGCTGTTAATATGACTCTTAATAAAATGTTAATAAATTTTTATTCTATTTTTATTAACACTAAATTCAACAAAAAATAACAAAGATATTAACAATTTACACACATGTTAATATCTTTGCGTTTATTTGCGTATAAATACTTATGCACATTATCAACAGCACCTACTATTATTACTACTAATATTTTTATTTATTTTTTTATATAAAAAGACATAGGAGGTTATCCACAGTGAAAATAATTTGTAATCAAAAGCTTTTAGCTAATAAAATAGGAATAGCTCAAAAAGCAATTAATGGAAAAGCAACCTTAGAACTATTAAAAGGATTGTTATTAACTGCGAAGAATGATCAATTGAAAATTACAGGGTATGACTTAGAGATAGGAATAGAAACTTATGCTCAATCAGAAGTAATAGAAGAGGGAGAAATAGTAGTTAATGCTAGATTATTTGGAGATATCATTAGAAAGTTACCAGATTCATTTGTAGAAATCGAAACTGATAGTGAAAATAATGTTTATATAAATTGTGTAAATTCTAGATTTAAAATAAAAGGTGAAAATGCAAAAGAATTCCCTAAGTTACCTGAAGTTAAAGAAGAGGATTTATACAATATACCTCAAGATTTATTAAAAAATATGATCAAGCAAACTGTATTTGCAACATCACAGGATCAAACTAAACCAATATTAATGGGTGAGTTACTAGAAATAGTTGATGGTGATGCAAGTTTAGTTGCAATAGATGGATATAGACTTGCTGTTAGAAGCTGCTCTATAGACAACTCTATGAATAATGCAAAAGTTATAATACCTGGAAAAACATTAACGGATGTAAATAGTTTATTATCATCAGAAGAAGATGTTAAATTAGGATTTGATGATAAAAATGCTATTTTTATAATAGGTGAAACTAAAATAATAACAAGACTTTTAGAAGGTGAGTTTATTGATTATAAAAAACTACTTCCAAGAGAATATAACTCTAAGATAAAATTAAAAACAAGAGATCTTTTAAATAGTATAGAAAGAGCTTCTCTTTTATCTCAATCGGAGAAAAATAATCTTATAAAATTAACAATAAGAGATGATTCTATGGCTATAACTTCAAATACAGATAAAGGGAATGTATATGAAGAAGTATCTTTAGATTTAGAGGGGGAATACTTAGATATAGCATTTAACTCAAGATATTTCTTAGAAGGATTAAAAAATATAGATAGTGAAGAAATATTTATAGAGTTCACAACAAATGTTAACCCTTGTATAATAAAGCCTGCTGATGAAGTTAAATATACGTATTTATTACTACCAGTTAGGATATCATCTAATATATAGTAATGACAGAAAAAACCCAACTAATCATATTAAGTTGGGTTTTTTGTCACTAAATTATGCTAGTTAATAAATTTGTGATATAATATATTTTTAACGTAATATTGTAAAAAATAACATTAAATTATAAAAATAGGAGGAGTCAACGTGATTGAAGTAAGTATAGATACTGAATATATAAAACTAGATCAATTTCTTAAATTAGTTGACTTTGCATCAACTGGTGGACACGCAAAGTTCTTAATTCAAGAAGGTGTTGTGAAGGTAAATGGAGAAGTTGAAACGAGAAGAGGTAAGAAAATAAGACCTGGAGATACTGTTGAGGTTGAAGGACAAAAAATTAAAGTAGTGTAAAAAGGAGTGCCTTTTATGCGACTAAAGACATTACAATTAGTTAATTTTAGAAATTATGACAATTTACATATAAATTTTAATGAAAAGGTTAATCTTCTTATTGGTAGGAATGGCCAAGGAAAGACAAATATAGTAGAATCTATATATATGCTATCTTTTGGAAAATCATTTAGAACTAATAAAGATAAAGAGATTATAAAATTTGAAAAAGAAAATTTATATGTTGGTGGGAGCTTTAATAAACATAATTCAGATTATTTAATAGAGATTGCCATTGGAAAAAATAAAAAAGGGATAAAGGTTAATAAAGTACACATTCAAAAAATGTATGAGTTACTTGGAAACTTGAATGTCGTAATATTTTCCCCAGAAGATTTAAGATTAGTAAAAGATGGTCCTAAAGAACGTAGGTCATTTATAGATAAAGAAATTAGTCAGATTATGCCTAAATATTACAACTATCTTACAAACTATAATAAAATTCTTATTCAAAGAAATAAGCTTTTAAAAGGTAAGTTTGTAGATGAGAATTTATTAGATGTTTATGATGAAAGTTTAGCTAGATATGGAAGCTATATTTATATTCTCAGAAGAGATTTTATAAAGAAAATAGCTAATATCTCTATGGAAATGCATAAAAGGTTAACTGATAATATTGAAGATTTAGTAATTAATTATAAAAATCAAATAAATGTATCTGATGAAGATACTATTGAAACAATCTATAACAAGTTTTTTGAGAAACTTTGTTCAAGTAGACAACATGATATTGAAACTAGAACTACTAGATATGGAATTCATAAAGATGATTTAAACATTTATATAAATGATTTAGATGTTAGGCTGTATGGCTCTCAAGGACAACAAAGAACTGCATCAATTTCCCTTAAACTATCAGAAATTGAATTGATAAAAAGTGAGGTTGGAGAGTATCCTATTTTAATTTTAGATGATGTATTTAGCGAACTAGATGAAACTAGGCAGAGATTACTTATTGATAACTTAAGTCAAGTTCAGATGTTTATTACTACAGCAGAAGTTTCACATAAAAAAATATTTAATAAGAGTAACACAACTATTTTCAATATAAGTCAAGGAAATGTTGTTAGCATAGAGAATGGAGGGAACTAAATGAAACAAGAATATGGTGCAAGTCAGATACAGGTACTAGAAGGGTTAGAAGCCGTTAGAAAAAGACCTGGTATGTACATTGGTTCAACTGGTCCAAGAGGTTTACACCATTTAGTTTATGAAATCGTAGATAACAGTATAGATGAAGCTCTACAAGGATACTGTTCACAAATATACGTAAGCATAAATGAAGATGGAAGTATAACTGTAAAAGATGATGGTAGAGGTATACCAGTAGAAATACATCCTAAAACTGGAAAATCAACATTAGAAACAGTATTAACAGTTCTTCACGCAGGAGGTAAATTCGGTGGAGGAGGATACAAGGTATCTGGTGGTCTTCACGGGGTTGGGGTTTCTGTAGTTAATGCTTTATCAGAATGGCTAGTTGCTGAAGTATGCAGAGATGGAAAGAGATATAAGCAAACATATGCTAAAGGTATAACTACGTCTGCATTAGAGCCTGTAGGAGAAGCAGCTAATACTGGAACTACAATTACATTTATGCCTGATGCAACAATATTTGATGAAATAGAATTTAAATATGAAACATTAGAATACAGACTTAGAGAATTAGCATTCTTAAATAAAGGTATAAAAATAGTATTTGAAGACAAGAGACATGAAAATCCAAAGAGTAAAGAATTCTACTACACAGGTGGATTAGTTGAGTATGTAAAATACTTAAATAAGAGTAGAACTGGAATACATGAAGATATAGTTTATATAGATAAAAAAGTTAAAGATTGTGTAGTTGAGTTGGCTATGCAATATACTGATGGTTATACAGAGAACATATATTCTTTTGCTAACAATATAAATACACATGAAGGTGGTACTCACTTAAGTGGATTTAAAACAGCTCTTACTAAAACTGTAAATGATTATGCAAGAAGAAATAAGTTAATCAAAGATAGCGAACCTAACTTAGTTGGAGAAGATATAAGAGAAGGTCTTACAGCTGTTATATCTGTTAAGCTTCCTGAACCACAATTCGAAGGACAAACTAAGACTAAACTAGGAAATACTGTAATGAGAGGTATAGTTGATAGTGTAACTGTAGAAGAATTAGGAGCTTTCTTAGAAGAAAATCCAACTACTGCTAGAATTATAGTTGAAAAAGGTCTTAGAGCTCAAAGAGCCAGAGAAGCTGCAAAGAGAGCTAGAGAATTAACTAGAAGAAAAAGTGTACTTGAAAGCACATCATTACCTGGGAAATTAGCTGACTGTGCAGAGAAAGATCCTGCTAAGAGTGAAATATTCTTAGTCGAAGGAGATTCTGCCGGTGGATCTGCTAAACAAGGTAGAGACAGACATACTCAAGCAATATTACCACTGAGAGGTAAGATACTAAATGTTGAAAAATCTAGATTAGATAAGATATTATCATCAGATGAAATAAAGAACATGATAACAGCATATGGATGTGGAGTTGGAAATGATTTTGACTTAGAAAAGTTAAGATATCATAAGATAGTAATCATGACCGATGCCGATGTCGATGGTGCTCACATTAGAACGTTATTATTAACATTCTTCTTCAGATATATGAGACCGTTAATAGAAGAAGGATTTGTATATATAGCACAACCACCTTTATACAAAGTTAAAAAACAAAAGAAAGAATACTATGTTTATTCAGATGCTCAACTAAATACTTTATTAGAGGAGATAGGTAGACAAGGTGTAGAACTTCAAAGATATAAAGGGCTTGGAGAGATGAACGCAGAACAGTTATGGGATACAACTATGAACCCAGAAACTAGAACATTATTACAAGTATCTATAGAGGATGCTGTAGTTGCAGATGAAATATTCTCAATGTTAATGGGAGATAAAGTTGCTCCTAGAAAAGAGTTTATAGAAGCTAATGCAACTTATGTTAGAAACTTAGATGTATAAGAAAGGGGAAGTAGGTAAATGGAAGAAAACAATAACAGAATAATCCCTGTTGAAATAGCGGAAGAAATGAAAAACTCTTATATTGACTATGCGATGAGTGTTATAGCTGGTCGTGCTCTTCCAGATGTAAGAGATGGTTTAAAACCTGTTCATAGAAGAATACTATATTCTATGAGTGAGTTAAATTTAACTCCAGATAAACCTTATAGAAAGTCTGCTCGTATAGTAGGGGACGTACTAGGTAAGTACCATCCACATGGAGATACAGCAGTCTATTATGCAATGGTTAGAATGGCTCAAGATTTCTCTACTAGAGGACTTTTAGTAGATGGACATGGTAACTTTGGTTCTGTAGATGGTGACTCACCTGCCGCAATGCGTTATACAGAAGCTAAAATGAGTAAATTATCTTTAGAATTACTAAGAGATATAGAAAAAGAAACAGTAGATTTCGTACCAAACTTTGATGAATCATTAAAAGAACCTGCAGTTTTACCATCAAGATTCCCTAACCTTTTAGTTAATGGATCAAATGGTATAGCAGTAGGTATGGCAACATCTGTACCGCCACACAACTTAGGTGAAGTTATAGATGCAACAGTTCAATTAATAGACAATCCAGAATGTACTGTTGAAGATTTAATGCAAAATATACAAGGACCTGACTTCCCAACATCTGCAATAATAATGGGAAAAGAAAATATAGTAGATGCATATAAAACTGGTAGAGGTAAGGTAAAGGTTAGAGCGAGAGCATCTATAGAAGAATTACCAAAAGGAAGACAACAAATTGTTGTAACTGAAATACCATATCAAGTAAACAAAGCTAAATTAGTTGAAAGAATAGCTGAATTAGTTAAAGATAAAAAGTTAGAAGGAATATCTGACTTAAGAGATGAAAGTAACAGACAAGGAATGAGAATTGTTATAGAGTTAAAGAGAGATGCTAATGCTAATATAGTATTAAATAATCTTTACAAACATTCTCAAATGGAAGATACATTTAGTATAATCATGCTTGCCTTAGTAAATGGTGTACCTAGAGTATTAAACTTAAAGCAAATATTATACTACTACTTAGAGCATCAAAAAGATGTTGTAACTAGAAGAACTAAGTTTGAGTTAAATAAAGCAGAAGCTAGAGCTCATATACTAGAAGGATTAAGAATAGCACTAGATAATATAGATGCTGTTATAAGCCTAATAAGAGCTTCTAAAACTACAGCAGAAGCTAAAGCTGGATTAATAGAGAAGTTTAACTTAAGTGATATACAAGCTCAAGCTATCTTAGATATGAGACTTCAAAGACTTACAGGTCTTGAAAGAGATAAGATAGAAGAAGAATATAGAGAGCTTATGAAAAAGATAGAAAGATTAAGAGCTATATTAGCTGATGAAAAGTTACTTCTAGATGTAATAAAGAAAGAAATTTTAGAAATAAAAGAAAAATATGCAGATGAGAGAAGAACTGAAATAAGACATGCTGAAGGCGAAATAGACATGAGAGATCTTATAAGTGATGAAGAAATAACAATAACACTTACTCACTTTGGATACATTAAGAGATTGCCATCAGATACTTATAAGAGTCAAAAAAGAGGTGGAAAAGGAGTAGCTGCTCTTACTACAAGAGAGGAAGACTTTGTAAAACACCTTATAACAACGAGAACTCATAGTAGATTATTATTCTTTACTAATAGAGGTAGAGTATTTAGATTAGATGCATTTGAAATTCCAGAAGGTAAGAGACAATCTAAAGGAACAGCAATAGTTAATTTACTTCAATTAGCACCTAATGAAAAAATAGCTACACTAATAGCTATAGATGCAAATGATAATAACACATATTCATTATTAGCAACTAAAAAAGGTATAGTAAAGAAAACTAATAGAGAAGAGTTTAAAAATATAAATAAAGCTGGACTTATAGCAATAGGCTTAAGAGCTGATGATGAATTAATAGATGTTAAGGTTACTGATGGAAATAAAGAAGTTCTTTTAGTTACTAAAGATGGAATGTCTATAAGATTCGATGAAAATGATATAAGACCTATGGGTAGAACTGCTATGGGAGTTAAAGGTATAACATTATCAGGTGATGATGAAGTTGTATCAATGAGCCTTTGTGATGAAGGAAGTGACTTACTTGTAGTTAGTGAAAATGGATTAGGTAAAAGAACAGATATAAATGAATATAGAAGTCAAATAAGAGCTGGTAAAGGTATAAAAACTTATAATACTAGCGAAAAGACAGGAAAACTTGTTGGAGCTGAAATGGTACAAGAAGATGATGAAATCATGATAATAAACTCTGATGGAGTACTTATTAGATTAAAAGTATCTGATATATCAATATTTGGTAGAGTAACAAGTGGTGTGAAACTAATGAAGACTGATGATGAAGTTAATGTAGTTTCAATTGCTAAAATCAATATGGAGGAAGAATAGGAGCTTATCCTATTCTTTTTGCATAATTATATTAGGTGTATTAAATAGAGAGGAGAAATACTAATGAGAAGAAAAAGTGGAAAGTATTTATTTTTAGGTGCCATTATAGGATTTATAGCAGGGTTATTTCTTGCTCCTAAAAAAGGATCTGAATTAAGAAAAGAAGCAAAAGAAAAATTTGATGAAGTTAAAGAAAATCCAAAAGATGTTCTATGTGAAACATTAGAAGATGTTAAATCAAAACTAGTATCTCTTAAAGAAGACTTAGGGGATGATGATATAAAAATATCAGAAGAAGAAATAATAATAAGTAGAACTTTTGGTGATGAGGGAGAAAATAATTAATGAATGCAATTGGGTGGCAAATAGGGGCTATTTTAATAGGAGCCTCATCTTTAATTGTAGGTATATACATAGCTAGGTTACTAGATAGTGCAACAAAGGTTGTAAATAAAGCAAATAGAATAATTGATTATAATGAAAGACATATTCAGGACATAATAGACAATGTAGCATCTATAACAGAAAGTGTAGATGAGATAACGAGTGTTACACGACAAATAACAGGTATATTAAAGATATTTAAGATATTTAGAAAATAATAAAACTAAGGAGGTTTTTTATGTCAATAAATATAAATTCTAAGTTAGATTCCAATAAGAAAATATGGAATATAGATTTAGAAGGTGAACTTGATGTATCAACTGCAGATAAATTAAAAGAACATTTAAATAGTTTATTAGATAGAGAAATAGTAGATATGAATATCAATCTTGAGAATTTAGAATATATAGATTCAACAGGATTAGGAGTAATGATAGGTGTTTTAAAGAAGCTAAAAGTGGGAAATAAAGATATATATATACTTAACCCTAGAAATAATGTTAGAAAGATTTTTAATATAACAGGTTTAGATAAAATATTTAAGGTGGAGGGATAAACTTTGGCTTGCGAAAGTATAAAGATGGAATTAACTGCGAATCCAGAGTATGTAGGTATTATAAGATTAACAACATCTGGCATAGCTAATAAGGTTGGATTTTCTATAGATGATATAGAAGATATAAAAGTAGCAGTTTCAGAAGCGTGCACTAATGCAATTAAACATAGTTTAGATAATAAATTTTATATAACTTTTGAAGTTTTAGATAATGGAATTGCAATAGAAATTGAAGACAATGGCAAAGGATGCGATGTAGATTGCTTAGGAAAACCAGATTTAGAAAATCCAAAAGAAAATGGTTTGGGAATATTTATAATACAAACTTTAATGGATGAAGTAAGTATTGAGTCAGAAAGCAACAAAGGTACTAAAATAAAAATGACTAAATATTTAGGAGTTGATAATTAATGAAACATGTAGCTAATGCTACTGATTACCTAAATATGGATAACAAAGAACTTTTCAAGATATATAGTAAAAATAAGGATAGAGATATAAGGAATATTCTGATTGAAAGACATCTATATTTAGTAAACTTGCTAGCTAGAAAGTATATAAATAAAGGTGTAGACTTTGAAGACATATATCAAGTAGCTTCACTTGCATTAATATATGCTATTGATAGATATGATATAGAAAAAGGATTTGAATTTTCTAGCTTTGCAACACCTACTATTGTAGGAGAAATAAAAAAATACTTTAGAGATAAGGTATGGACATTAAGAGTTCCAAGAAGAGTACAGGAATTAAATAAGAAGATAAGTGAAGCCAAGCTTATATTAGAACAAGAAACTAAAAAACATCCTAAGGCAAAAGACATTGCAGCATACATAGGATGTACAGAAGAAGATGTATTAGAAGCTATGGAAGCTTCTTATGGATATCAGCCAATATCATTAGATGCTACAAGCAATGATGATTCAGATGATAAGGATATTACTTTAATAGATAAAATTGGACAAGAAGAAACTGATTTTAAAAATATAGAGCAAACAGACTTTATAAATAAATTTATAGAAACATTAAATGAATTAGAAGTAAAAATATTTAAAGATAGATTCTTTTTAGATAAGACACAATCAACAATCGCAAAAGAGCTAGATATATCACAAATGACTGTATCTAGGCTAGAAAGAAAGGTTGTAGAGAAACTTAGAAAAGAATATGAAAAAAATATATAAAAAGGTATTGACCTACTGTTTAATTGATGGTATATTATTACTTGTCCAAGAGATACGGACAAAAAGATTTGAAAAAAGTCTTGACTGAGTTGAAAAAACTTGGTAAGATAAACAAGTCGAAAAAATGAACTTTGAAAATTAAACAGTAGGTTAATTTATATAACTAAATTCTTATTTAAGAATTAAACTAAACAACCAAGCCAGATATTCAGATAATGATTAGTCTGAGCAGGTAACAACTTTTATTTGAGAGTTTGATCCTGGCTCAGGATGAACGCTGGCGGCGTGCCTAACACATGCAAGTCG
>JAEIGA010006615.1_pt1 | contig 17655 bp, 11 predicted proteins | sample 9270691 | NCBI WGS metagenome assembly JAEIGA01 (sample SAMN17057246, study PRJNA624740) | gut metagenome | biome: biome; isolation source: fecal sample | host: Bos grunniens | place: China: Xizang | collected 2019 | reverse complement strand
ATGTGCAGCAGCTCATCCATAAAATGTACCAGGTACATCCGGTTCTCCCACAAAGGATAGCGCCATTCTCTATCCCAATGGGTATGAGGAACGATGTGTCCGATTCTCATGTATTACCTCTTCTTTCTTGGAACAGCAGGCAGTTCATTGCTCGAACTGTTTCTGTACTTCCAGATCGTCCGGCCGCATATATTTTTGGAATACATGCTCCAGAATCTTGTTAGCAAAAAACATATAAACGGACGGCAGGATTATGACCAAAACAGGGAAGCATGCGGCAACAAACACTGTCACGCACAAAAGGATAAGCAGTAAAACCGCCCATAGGAAATTGGAAAACAGAATCAATACGCAGTTTTTGATGCTCTCCTTCAAGGTATTTTCATAGCGGGCAATATAGGGAAACAAAAGCAATGCCAACAAGACGCTGACGACTAGGACAATGATTACAATTGCCAGCAAAACACCGGAAATGGGAGAAAACCCTCCCATGGTGGTGAGCAAGACGCAATCTATAAGTACTATGGCGCCGACAATGATCTGCACGAGCCAGCTGACAGTTGCATACTTAAAGCTGGTTTTAAAGCCATGAAAAAACGCTTCTCCAATATATCCTCTATCCTGCCGAATACATTTGGTATACGCGTAGTAAAAAGCGGCCGATGACGCTCCTATGGTAATGATAGGAATCGAACACAGCAGCCACAACAGGCCCAGTAGAATGCTGTCGGTAATTTTGGCCATAGTCGTGAAAACTTTGTTGTTGTAGTTAAAAAGGTTTTCCATGGTTTCCTCCGCATTCATTTTTCAGCAATTGTCTGAAAATTGCCACATGTGTCTGTCTCTAATCCCCATTGGTGACCAGGTCTTCGGTCAAATCCTGGTCTTCGGTCTCCTTGATCAAATGCTTTTTCCGATACTCACTTGGCGTGATCCCATTCATCTTTTTGAACAAAGCAAAAAAGTATTTGTCCGTGGTAAAGCCAACTTTATCGCTGATCTCATTTATGGGCAGCCTTGTTTCCAAAAGCATCCGTTTTGCGTTTTCTATTCTTTCTTCATTGATGCGCGTCACGATAGATTGCCCTGTATACTTTTTGAACAATTTTCCTACATAATCAGGACTCATTGCCAAGTTCTCCGCAATCATGTTCAATGACAAATTTTTATTGCTGCTATCCGCGGAAATGATATGGTTTACTTTATCTACCAATTGATTATGCTTGGAATTCTGCCAGTTTTGATATCTTTCGATCATCTTCTCAAAACAGTCATGGAACATCTGGTTGATTTCTACGATATCCTCACACAACACCAATTCCGTAGCCATATCATTATAGACATCGTTTGCGGTTGTTTGATATTCCCTCTGTGCCACAGCATCGCAGATCGCAATAAACAATCTCAACAAGTTTGCGTACAGAACATTGACCGGTTGGAAAAGCAGCGTGTTGACAATTTCGGCATATCTATGATTTGCCTCATCAAGATTTCCCATATTCAAGGCATTGATCAATTTCTTTTCGCTCTCTTCGGAATAAAGATAATTCTGTTTCTTCTTGGAATCCACATCAGCAACCGAGGTCACGCATTTCTTACCGAAATATAGCTGATATTGTTCCGCTTCCTTTATCTCTTTAAAAAGCAACGGTAATTGTTCAAAATCCCCCTCATTGCTAACCACACAGGAAAGAGAAATATCCATATATTCCTCAACCTTAACCTGTATTTCCTGGCAAAGAGAATAAATATCCTTCGTTCCCCCTGCTTTTTCCGTGCGTTCTTTATTTAGATCCAACAATAGCAAGATGCAATTTCCCGGCATTTCGATCGTCTCATTTTCATATTGATAACCGGCGATCTCATTGGCTATATTGGATATGGCGTAACGCCATAAATCTCTCTCGCTTAAAGAATTCTTCTTACAGAAGGAATTATAGTTATCTATTTTCAATAAGATCAATACGAAGCGGTCTGCTTGATCGCATCGAACATTATACTTTTCCAGTTTATCCCAAAGATTTCTCTCGTTGTTAGTAAAATCATCAAAGAGCAGCCGCAAAACGGCTTGTCTATTCTTATACTTATTCTGCCTATTCTCATCTTGCGCTTTATTTAGCGTCTCCTCCATTTTCGTGATTGGAAGATAGAGTTTTCTTGCCCAAACCCCGGCCAACACAATACCGATCAGCAGAACAGCAATCGTGATCACGATGGAGTAATTTCTTAAATCAAAAACAGCCCCATTGATCTTGTCATAATCATAAACCTTAATATACGACCTGTCCAGTTCCGGCATATTCAGGAAAACGATCAGTTGCTTCTTATCTGTCTCATCAAAAAAGTATCCACTTCTGTTCTGATTTTCCAACACATCGGCCACGAACTCCAGATCAGAAATATCCGACAGCACCGGTGCGAACTGACAATAATTCAGCAAACACCCATTCCTGTCAACAATCAATGTCTCGCAGTCGGATTCCTGGAACAAATCTGCGGTATTGGAGATCAGTACATTTAATACAATGACATAATCTTCGAAATCATTGCTCAGAAAGTAACTATACACTGCCTTCGTTCCGCTTTTTAAGGCTATGCCTTGGATTTTTCTTGGCACGAAGTCACTATTCCTGTAAAGGCCTTCCTCTATAATCGGAAAGATATCCTGATCAGAGAAGTCCTCTTCTCGGAAAACACCCGTTGTATCCGTTCCTGATGAACAATAGATCATATGCGTGTTTCTGTTATACAAATAGACGGAATGAATATATGGTGATACAAGGCGAACCTTTTTTAATCGATGTATGCCGATGCCAACCGCCTTGTTGCTCACCGTTTCTTCATACAGCAATGGCTGAAGCTCCTCTTCAATAAACAGACCGCATCCCATGTCAATGACCGTATCGTTCATGTATTCCATGTTTTCATTGATGTAGTAAAGCTCACCAACTGATTTTTCAACCGTATTTGTCAGCGTCTGCTGCTCAAAATAACGATATAAAATCAAATAAAGAAATAGGACCACCATGGCAAGCAAAAAAACGATATTTAGAAGTATCTTCCAGTAGCTGATTTCACGTTTCTTTTTCACTTTTCTAAACCTCTCTTATTTTATGCGCTTTATAGATAAAGAAAGGGCTAAAAAGCCCTTTCCTTATCCGTAACTGCCATAGTGGTCTAATGTTATACTTACTTATTTACTTGCTTTCCACGCATCGATCTGTCTCTGCATTTCATCGACGATTCTCTGCGCACCGGCGGTATCCAGCTTATTGACAAAATCCACATATTCCTTGTCCAAGCTACCAATACCATAGGTAAACAGAGGAATATACTGGGCGATCAAACTGCTGCACTGAGCAATTTCCGTCTTGACAAGGGAAGGATCAAAGTTAAAGCCCAGCAGAGGAGAGACCTTTGCAGTTGCATTCATTTGCTTGGTCTGTTCCCAAACATCGGGATCCTGGCCTTCCAGCAAATATGCATTGAACGTACAAGCAAACATCCAGGCAGTACCAGTAGTATAACCGGAATTTTCTGCAATTTCAATATAGTCGCCTTCAAGTTTATTCCAGTGCTTACCTTCCAGGCCATAAACCAGCATGTTATAGATCTCTTTATCGTTATTCAGCAGTTCCATCAGCATCACGGCTCTTTCCGGATTTTCGGAATTTCTGCCGACAGCGTTCAAGGTAGCCACAACACCGGATGTGGAGGTATAAGGAGCGGACAGGGGGACACAATACATACCCAAGCCCCACTTGGAAATTTCTTCGGCCTGAACACCGGGCTTATAAGTACCGGAGATCCATGCGCCACGCTTGCCCTCAGAAATGGAGAAAGAGTCTTCACTGGTCAGGCCGTCTTCGCCCATGGTGTAGCCAGCCTTATTCCAATCGCTCTGCATCTTTACATATTCTTTGAATTCATCGGACTTGAAGACATTGAAGACCTTTGCGTCTTGATCATCCATATAGATTGCGCAGGGATTATTGTCACCTGCCAAAAGCTCCATGCCATAATAGTACGCATTTTCAGCAGAGAACTTCATGGAAATAGGAACAATACCATTCGGCTCATTGTCAGCAATCTTCTTCAGATAAGGCACAAGATTATCCAGGTTCATATCTACGGACTCCGGATCAAAATTGTACTTATCTGCAAATTCCTTATTAATGGAGATCATCGTGCTACGGGCAATGATCTGCTGATTAATGATGCCGTAAATCTGGCCGCCCACTCTGGTTGCATCCCAGTATGCTTCCGGAACGCTTGCGTAAGTCAGAGGTGCATATTCCTTCAACAGCTCATCCAAAGGAAGATAGGCGCCCTTTGCAACGTTCTGCAGATAATTATTGGTCCAGTTGGAAGTAAAGCACAAATCGTATGCTTCACCGGCAGCATCTGCAAGGGTCATCTTCTGATCATAGTCACCCCAGGAGATGGGCATAAACCGAACTTCCGCGTTGATCTTTTCCTTAATCTTTGCATTAATTGCTTCGAAGACTTCATCCTGATCACTCTGAGGATAGTTGCCGGGATAATACCAGGTCAGGGTAACAAATTCCAACTCGCCATTATACTCGGTTTCCTGGCCGCCAATATTCTCAGAGGGCTTGGGCTCCTCCGGCTTGACACAGCCCGTACAGAAGGCCGAGAACACCAGCACCATTGCCAGCAAAAAAGCTATCACACGCGTCTTCATTTTCATTTTTTACATCCTTTCTTTCCTTAGATTAATTTGCTTATCCGGTATACCGGTATAAACTTAGGTAATGTTGCACGCACTTCAGCACGTGATCATCCTTTCACGGCGCCAACAGTAATGCCTTTTACAAAGTGCTTCTGGAAGAATGGGAACGCAATCAACATAGGACCTGCCGCCACCAAACACATGGCCATACGGGTCGACTCCTTGGGCATTGACTTAATGTCGATGCCGATCGGCATATTGCTCATATGTTTCGAAATGAATTCGAGGTTATTCATCAATCGGACCAGCAAATACTGCAATGCGTATTTATCCTCACTGGTAATATAGAGCAGGCTGGAATACCAGTCATTCCAGTATATCAGCACATAGAACAGCAGTACCGTTACCAATCCGGTCTTGCATACAGGCATCGCAATGGTCCTAAAAATCAGCATTTCTCCCGCGCCGTCGATCTTCGCCGCTTCAATCAGCGATCTAGGCACCGTTGCAAAAAAGCTTCTGAGCAAAAAGATGTGCCACACATTGATAAGGTTCGGGAAAATCAGCGCTAGGATTGAATCCTTCAGATTCAAATACTGGGTCATCAGAATGTATGTAGGGATCATACCTCCGTTAAACAGCATGGTAAATGTCACGTAAAACGAAAGGTATTTACGGTAGGCAAAATCTTCTCTCGACAAAGGGTATGCAATAAGCGCACTCAAGATCAAACCTGCCACGCTACCAACAAATGTTACCAGAAATGATACCTTATAACCGTTAATAATGGACTTCGGATTCTTAAATACCATTTTGAATGCATCTAAGGTTATTGACTTTGGAAATAACTGATAGCCATATTCAAAAATATCTGACTCTTCGGATAAAGCAATCGATATCACAGACACAATCGGAATCACGCAAGTAAGGCACAGAAGAATCAGCACCAGATTAATCATAATTTGGGCAAACACACTTCCCTTTGATTTCTTCATTTCCATTTTCCTTTCTATAGATTATCGTAGCTTAGGAAACATCAGAACAGAGCGTGTTCTCGGCTGATTTTTCTTGCCGCCCAGTTGGCTAGCAGCAACAAAATCAAACCTGTGAACGACTGGAACAGTCCTGTTGCAGCACCGATACCAACATCTCCGGTAGAAACCAAAGCATTATAAACGTAGGTGTCAATAACTGTCGTTACATCATGCAGCAGCGGGGAGCCCTTGGGCAGGAACATGAACAAGCCAAAATCCGCATTCAGTACTCTACCAACCTGCAGCAATAGATTCACAATAATCATCGGCTTTAGCAGCGGTAGCGTGATCTTGGTAACCAGTTGAAAACGATTGGCGCCATCAATGAGGGCAGCCTCGTAATATTCGCTATCAATTCCCATCATGGCCGAATAGTAAATAACCGAGCTGTAACCCATGTTCTTCCAGACGCCCGCAAACACCAAAATAAACGGCCAGTATTGCGGTCTGGAATACCATTGGATCTTCTCGCCGCCCATGCCAATGATCATCTGGTTCAGCATGCCATATTGCGGACTCAGGAATGCGTAGAACATATACCCGACTACAACCCAGGACAAAAAGTACGGGAAGAAGAGAATAGTCTGATACAATCTGGTCTTAACCTTGCTGGCAATCTCATTCATCAGCAATGCGATCGCCACAGAAACAACCAATCCCACAAGGATCGTTGCAAGATTGATCAAAATGGTGTTTCTTAGAACCGTTGTCGCTTCCTGGGATGTAAAAAAGAACTCAAAGTTTTTCAGGCCGTTCCAATCACTACCAAAGATACCCTTATCCACACGATAGTTTTTGAAAGCAAGTATAATGCCGCCCATTGGCAGATAATTGAAAATGAACAGCAAGATCACAGCAGGCAAAGCCATCAAGCACAGTGTTCTGTTTTTAGCAAATGTCTTGAGGGCTTTTCTTACCCGACCAGGTTTTGTTCTTTCGCTATTTTCCAAAACATTTCACCTTCCTCATCTCTTCTTCGGTCCGTTTTGTCTGTCATCGTGTTTACATATTAGCATCATGTATTTCTCCCAGGCAACTCCAAAAATCATAACTTAGTATTCAAATCCGTTTTTGCGGAAACTATATCCGAACAACCATAATGTCACTAAGTATTTTCGGATTTTTCCCGAGTCACAGATAGCAGACAATATTTAGCTCTTTACGCCCCTCAAACCATGTCCACGGGATGGTATTTCCTTCAATCGCCTGACCTTCAACCTCCAAACCGGTAGCTGCAGCATTCCTCTTTACGCAAATATGGCAGGCAACGCCACGGCATACCCTCGTCGCCGAAAAGCCCGGCCATTGCGACGGTATGCAGGGATCAATGCACAGACCCTCATACTCAGGCCGGATACCCAAAATATACTGTGCTACAGCAATGTACATCCAAGAAGCCGTTCCGGTTAGCCACGAATTGACACACACACCGGCACGGTCATGCGGCGCCGCCAACATATTGGAGCAGTAGACATACGGCTCGATCTGGCTGATCTCAGCACTGTTGTTTCTACGGGAAGGCAAGGAATTGTAATAGCACTTCCAGGCATCCTCATTGCGTTTGAGCATAGCAAGCGCAATCACTGCCCATGTGTTGGAATGGAAGAAAATTCCTCCGTTTTCTTTTGCTCCGGCAGCGAACAGGAAATACCGTTTTTTTACAGGATCAAAACCGGATACCGCAGGGTACTGGGTAAGTAACCCATTGTCTGTATATAAATATTTCATCACATGATCCATTGCCCGGTTTGCCTGATCTTGATCCGGAAGGCGGCTCAGCACAGCCCAGGATTGCGGATTCAAACAAATCCGGTTCCATTCATCCTCATGTGTGCCATATTTTTCACCATACGGTGTAAATGCCCGTAAGAACCAATCGCCATCCCATACAAGATCCAATTTTTGCGCGCACGCATCATAGATTTCCGTTACATATTTCAGTCCATCCGTTATTCCCAAATGGCGGTACAGGATCTTCAGTTCATAGGCCGCATGGGCCAGCTGGAAAAACACAAATACGCTCTCAGCGCCGCCAACTTCACCCCAATTCATCGGTGCAAGGCTGTCGTTCCAGTCACTATGCAACATATCCGGCAATCCATGCTTTCCCAGATGAGTGCAGGTAAAGTGCAGAGCCCGCTCAAGATGCTCCCGGACAGTTCCCGTTCCGCCATCCTCATAAGCGACGGTTTCTTCCAAGAACGCAGTATCTCCGGTTTCCTTGATATAGTGGCAGACGGAATAAACTGCCCACAGATGGTCGTCACTGCGTCCACCACCCTCTGCCTTGCCGGTTGCCGGATAATATACACTGCGCGCGCTGCCATCCTTGAATTGTATGGACAGAAGCAGCTTGATACGTTCCTTTACCTGTTCCGGCTCACCGGCGGTCACGCCCAAGACATCCTGCATGCTGTCTCTAAAGCCAAAGCCTCTATCTACTCCGCGCTCATATATGGAAATGAACCGTGACCAGTTAAAGGTAGTCTTGGCTTGATAGGGATGCCAGATATTCAGCATCGTATTCACATCCGCATCGGGTGTCTCTACCTGAAGCGTATTTAGATAGGTGTTCCAGCCTTCTTTTAAAGCCGTGAATTTTTGTTCTTGCTTATCCTGATCAAAAGCTTCCGCAACTTGCTGATCAATCTCTTGGGGATCTTTGACCGCGCCCAACGTGTAGCATCCAGTTATCTTTTGCGCAACCGCCAACTCAATGGAAGAGGAAAGTACACCAACACAGTTATCGGAATGCATGCTACTATTGGTACACACACCTTGTTCCACCACAACAGGATCTGTTTCACTACGTCCAAAACCAATAAAAGCGTTCTGGGAGCAGTCATATCCATCCACCGGGAAATCCGTCGCAATATAGTCAAATTGGGGTGTGCCTGTTAACTGCTGGGCAACTGTATCCACAACAATTTTGTTATCCGCAAAGTCAGCCAACAAAGCCATACTGGGCCAATGGCACAGTGTGTCATATTTTGCATCATTCCAGCTGAACTCCACATAGGAGAACAAACGCAATTTTCGTGGACGATCCGATTGATTGATCATCTCCACCCGCCAAACTTCATAACCTGCCTGGGGTGGGACGTAGTATGTAATCGTGGTTTTGATCCCGTCATATGTTCCGGAGATCACTGTATACCCTAATCCATGCCGGCATTCATAATGCGTTAGAGTCTTCATCACCGGCTGCCAGGTGGGCGACCAGTAATCCCCTGTCTCCATGTCGCGAACATACAGATATCGTCCCGGGCGGTCTGCCGGCAAACTATTAAATTTATATCGCGTAACACGGCGGAAGGACGGATCCCCGTCAAAACACAAGCCGCCACCTGTTTGAGAGATAATACCGCTGAATCCGCCGCCTCCGAGGTAGTTTATCCACGGAGTAGGGGTATCCGGTCTTGTAATCACATACTCTTTGCGCTCGTTGTCAAAATATCCGTATTGCATGGTTATCCCCTCTTATTCTTGTTTCTGAAATCACCGTTCTCCGAAACGCATTAGGCATTTCGTTCCTTCATAACATCCTCAGCCATAACGGACTCAAGCTCTAGTCCTGCCTGCTGCGCATCACTTAACCGTATTTCGCGTCCTTCAAGCAAGAAGAGGATTGGCTCTGCCCCTGTTGTGTCCCAAAACTTGTTGCGATGAGAAAGAACACCCCGGTTAAAGCCATTTTCCTCAAAAGGAGTGGAGAATACAGCATTTCCATCCGTAATAAATACATTCTCCTCAAACAACAAGCCAGCATGCAGCTCCGGCTCAGTAGTTCGGATCAGCGACCCGCCTGCGCCATAAAAGACATTTCCTCGGACAACATTGTCACTGCCATAGTGCTGATGGTAGCAGTTGGAAGACGTATTATAAACTCGATTATTTTCAATCGTTATATAGCTGCTGCCTTCGTCTGTATAAATACCCCAACCACCATAATGCTTGCAAATCACATCATGGATATGATTTCCAGAAACCACCGTTCCGCGTTGCTTGCCCAGCAAATAAATTCCGCCCATATCCGAAAGATTACCCATACCAATATGGTGGATATGGTTATTTTGGATTCTATTGCCGTGTGCTATATTGGGGCGATAGCCCCACACCCAACCAACAGAAATACCGGAATAATCCAGATAACAAATTTCATTTCCAGAAAATTCGCTGTTGTATGTATGGCTGGCAAGGATTCCGCATCCGGCTGCATACCGCCTTCCGCACCAAGAAATATGACAATTCTTCACAGAAATATGGTGCGTTTCCTGGTTTTTATCGCAACCATACGCGCCACCAAAAATCCTGATGCCGCCTGCACCGATATCGCGAATCTCACACTTATCTATCATGATGTCTTGACAGCCGGTATCGACTGAAATGGCATGCAGACCCAGATTTTTCAAGGTGCAGTTCTCAAAGGAACAGTTTCTTACGTTTTTTAAGCTAATGGCGCCATAAGCATGCGATACCGACTGGCAGTCTGAACCATACACTTCCCGAACCCCCAACGGAGTATGCTCCGTGCGTTCAACACTTGCATAGTCACCCTTGGAGCAAATAAATTGCAAATTTCTAAAATGCACATCACTGACAGGGAATTCTTCAGAACCGCAAATATCTACAATCTTATCAATACAAGGGGCATACACCTCTATGTTCTCCGGTGTATAAGAATCCTCTCTGGGAATGTAATAAAGCATTCCATTTTTAATATCCAGATACCAATTGTCCGGTTTATTGAACATTTCCGGGATATTCTCGAGATAATAGAAAAGGTTTGCGCAATTGTATGGCTCTTCATACTTGTTAGTTATGAGAAAACGGCTTCTATATGCCATTGTCAGCTTGCCTGTTTCCGGGTCATAGCTTTCTACGGGAGAATGCTCATCGATCCAATAATGATAATAGCTTACAATCGCGTTCTCGATTCCGGAGATAGACTCCAAATCTTCCTTCTTCGCAATGAACCATTTTGAAGAAGTAAACTGTTCTCCGATACTGTTCTCCGTATCCACACATTGTAGCGTTCCTTCTTCCGGATAACGGGTTAGTGTTGCACGGACACCATTTACATACAAGTCTGTAAACTGCCACTTTCCTTCCTCTACTTCCGGTATATAGAGGGAAAAACATTTCTGGTTATTGAACGTGTCCTCTTTGAATCCAGAAAGTTTTTTGCCACCAATTAATTTAGCGCCACCTTCAAATGTGATGCCTGTCAGGCAGTCATTTTGGTAAAATTGTGAGTGCAATTTGTCCGTTACAAGTTCAATGGGTGCATTCAGATAGTATTCATCATCCAGGATCCTTACCGTCATTGGCCGAAAGACACCTGTCACTCTTAACTGACATATTCTTTTAATCGCCAGTTCAATGCTATTTAAAGGTCCATTCCCTGCCCCATCCGCAACGGGTGAGAAACCTGTATACCATTCTTTACCTTTTTTCTGAGACACATAAAGTGTGGAAACTGCAGAATAATTAATCATTTTCATTTACCTGCCTATTTATAGTACATACACAAGAGCACCGCCAAATCTTCCCAATAAAAGAGAAATGGCCCTGGAGCAAGCTCACTTACGGGCCACTTCTTTAGAACTAGATAGGAGTGTTAAATGTCATTCGAACACGAATGATTTAGCAAATACTTAGACCTGGTCGTTCTCTCTCTTTTTCAGACCAACCATACAAGCATAGATCATAACAGGCAGAATCATAACAGCAACCATATAGAGTTCGATTGCCATATCGCCCGTACGAGGTGCTTCATCAGCAAATTTCAGAGTGGTCAGGTTCATGCCGCCATCAACAGAGACCAGGCAAATGGTCTGCTCGCCGGACACTTCGGCGATTTCGATGGTGGACAGATCCCAGGGAGTTCTTCCCCAGCCATCAGCAGGCAGGTCGCTGGCAGTAAAGGTGCCAAGCAGCTGGCCATTGGCATCACCCAGGCGCATCTCAACTTTGACACCGTTTGCGGCGCCGGAGTTACCAACGATGGTAACTGCGGCAACATTGGTCAGATCGATACCCTTGATGGTCACAGTTGCGCCTTCACCGAAGCTGCTGACATAGTCGCCCTCATTCTTGGCGATACCACCGGTAGTAAGTCTGCTGCCAAAATCTGCAACAGTTACTGCGCCGGCAGCAAGAGCATCAATGGGAGGCTCTTCAACAACAGGAGGTTCTTCAACAACGGTCTTCTGATCGCTAAACTTCAGAGTAGTCAAGTTCATACCGCCGCCGTTAGAGACCAGGCAAATGGTCTGAACACCGGACACTTCGCTGATGTCGATAGTGGACAGATCCCAGGGAGTTTTTCCCCAGCCGTCAGCAGGCAGATCGCTGGCAGTAAAGGTGCCAAGCAGCTCACCATTTGCATCACCCAGACGCATTTCCACATTGACACCGTTTGCAGCGCCGGAATTACCAACGATGGTAACAGATGCAACATTGGTTAAATCGATTCCCTTGATGGTCACAGTTGCGCCATCGCCGAAACCACTTACATAATCGCCCTCATTTCTGGCGACACCACCAGCTGTAAGTCTGCTGCCAAAATCTGCAACAGTTACTGCACCGGCAGCAAGAGCATCAATCGCGGGCAGCTCAGGGCTCTTGGCGTTGAACCTCAGCATGGTCAGGTTGATGCCACCGCCGACAGAGACCAGGCAAATGATCTGGCGGCCGGACACACTGCCGTCGAGTTCGATGGTGGACAGATCCCAGGGAGTTTTTCCCCAGCCATCAGAAGGACGATCGCTAGCAGTAAAGGTACCCAGCAGCTGGCCATGCTCGTTATCCAGACGCATTTCAATTTTGACACCGTTTGCGGCGCCGGAGTTACCAACGATGGTAACAGATTCAATATTGGTCAGGTCAACCCAGTAGATAGTCACAGTTGCGCCATCGCCGAAATTACTGATATGGCCGCCCTCATTCTTGGCGATACCGCCAGTGACGATTCTATCGCCCAGGCCTTCCACAGTTAACGTGTACGATTCATCCGCTGCAGATACACTCACGCAGCACATCATGATTACCATCAGGATAGATAAAACACATGCAAATAGCTTTTTCATTACCAGTTTACCTTTCATTACTACCAATCCCTTTCTTTTTTGTTTTAAGAAACACCCCTATTGCTACAGCTGCCACAATTATAAACGCCATGATTCCTACAATAACCATGGGGCTGATGCCATCGTCAGCAGGCACTTCCGCCTGGCCGGGGATCACAACCGGATCCTTATCCTTGTCCGGAGCCTCTGTCTGATCAGGAACCTCATTTTTACCCGGCTCATCGTCATTTCCCTCAGAAGGATTGGTCACCGGATCTCCACGCTTGAACAGCAGAGCGCTGAAATTATAGTTGCCCTTGTCCAACACCAGGTACAAGTCATGCACGCCACCCACAGCCTTGGTCACATCCGCGCTGATCGATGTCGGCACGCCCCAATCCTCGCCTATAAACTGGAAAACACAAACGGGTTCTCCTTCCGGCTCATCCAAATATACCGACACCTGGACTTCAATACCCGGGCCGCTGGAGGTCTTCATAAATGCCTTGGAGGCGGTGCTGTCACCAAATTCCACATTGTCAATTCTGATATAATCTCCGGGAGACATATAGCCGACCGTGCCGCCCGGATCATAAATAGGAGTCGTTCCGGCAGTATTATTGGCAAACAAATGCAGACCGCCGGATTCATATAGCTGGGCCACCAATCCGGCTCCCACGTAGGGATCCACGGTAAGTACATCTGCCGAAACCGGTATGGCGATCAGCAGCATTGCCACCACACACACAACACACAAAAAGGCTTTCCATTGTTTCATGTACATCTACGCTCCTTTAATTGATTTTTTCTAAAAGGAATTGATATGCTTCCTGAAGGCCTGCTTTTTCCATGATTGCCTTTGCTTCCGCCGGCCATTCCCCTGCTGCTACCTGGATATTATCCGATATATCGCAACTAATGGGGTCTCCGCCGAGGGAAGCATTCGGATTTACGTGATAATTATTGCGCACTTCAATCTGATAGACAGTTTTGCCCCCATCAGGGCCACCATCCCGACCGTTCATATGCAGCCAGAAAACACTCAGATTGAACGGATCATTGTAATTATCCACCACATTATCCGTAGTCGTAAAATATGCAGAGCCTTCATCGTGATACAGTCCCGCAAAGGGCTGCCCCTGATCGAAAATATAGTTTTCTTTCACAACGGAATCCGGCTGCTGTCCTAAGGTGTAGATACCGCCACCATCCCGGCATTTTTGCATATACTTACCGATCTTATTGCCCACCACAATATTTTCCCTGGCCACCGTGGAATTCGGCTTAAAATACCAACCCCAACCGAGAGAAATACCCGTGTATGGCACATCATAGATATCATTATGGGTGATTTGGGTCTGCGCTGCGTAAAACACAATGATTGCCGGTGTACTCCAATAATCCAGGCCCGTCTGCCGGAACACATTGTTATCAATGATATTATTGATACACTGCTCCAGTTTGTTGGCATCGGACGCATTGGAATGGCTCAATGCTAGGGCGCTGTCCGAAGTTTCCCGGAAAATACAGCCTTGGACAACGGAATTCTGAACGCCGGTTTTCAGATGCAATGCGGTAGAACCCATATTTCTAAAGGTGCAATACTTAAAAATGAGATTGTCCGCATTTTCCACCGTGATATTCGCCTCATAGTCCCTGTAGCCGACTGTGTACCAGCCAGACTCGGCATCATGAGAAATCTCCAGCTTATTCTGCGCCTGGTTGACGATCAAGCCCTTCTCGCTGGGCTCGTTCCATGCACCATGGCAGAAGGTAATGCCCTCAAATTGCACGTGGGAGATCTTGTTATCCACCTGGCCGCTAATGTGGATCACATCTTCCACCACCGGCACAAAGAACCGGGTCGTTTCCATATCCACGCCCTCAGCGGGGTAGTAATACAATTCTTCCGTCTTCTCGTCATAGAACCATTCACCCGGTTCATCCATGAAACTCAGATCATTCATGAGATAGCAGCCTTGAGAATCATTCGGATAATACATTTCACCCTGGGTGTTGTTCTTGATCTGATAGACAAAATTGCTGAAGTAGGGCTCGTCAAAATACAGCTCCCGCTCCATATAAGACTCGGCCTGCATGATGAAAATTTTCCATTCAACCGGCCACATCACTTCAACCTGGGAAGCATCATGCAGCTTGCTTAGATTGATATTGAAAAGTCTGATACAATCCCTGCCGTCTACATTTTTCAATTCCCAGCTTAGTTTCTTGCTATGCGCTGCCCGAGGCTGCGCCTGATCACCGGCATAAAACTGCCGAATGTGGCTGAAGCCCTGAAGCTTGGCCTTGTATACATTTTCAATACCATTTACCGTTGTCTTTTCCCATCTGGTTATCTCCGCGCCGCCGCTGAGAATCGGTTCTTCGCCTTCTACCGCCTTGTAAATAATACGGCCGTCTTCCGAACCACTATCCTCCTGGGTCAGCTCCAGGGTTTTAAACAGTCGGTAATAGCCACCGCCAAGATACACGGTAATATCGCCGGATACACTGTCCTTCATCTTCCGCACCACATCACGGGCATAGTAAATTGTACGAAAGGGTTTTTCTTTGGTTCCCGGGTTTTTATCGCTGCCGTTGGGGGAAACATAATACACATTGCTGGCCGCTACGGAATCTCCAACGATGCCTTCCGGAAGTTCCAGCTCTGTGATTTGCATGGAATTGAATTCTTCTTTCTTAACGCACCCTGCCATGGACGCCATAATAGCAACAGCCAAAGCGAGCGCCATCAATCTCTGACTCCATTTTTCCCGGCTCATCAATACCTCCACAATTTCTCATTTTTGTGCTGTCCGCACAAACTGACGTAATCTATCTCTCTTTCATCTATATAAAATGCATATCAAAACAGCGTTTAAATTTCAAGTCCAAAATGCCGAAATCGGTATTGAAAACCGTGTTTATGCGTCTGGTTCTTCGTTATATACATATTGTAAAGAATTCCTATTATGAAAAGTCATAACTCCTCGCTAAGCACGCTGCCCTGGATTATGCCGATCACAAAAGGGGGTCAAATCCAGTGGCTTCCGAAGCAAAAAACAGCCTGCCGCCAAACATTCCTTCAGCAGCAGGCCTTTGATATTGTTTTGGTTACGAATGATGAAGCGACAGAAGCCATGATTGACCTGGCTTTCGTCCACATCCCTTACGGGATGCGTCACAAAGCCAGAGGAATCTCCCACGGCCTAAAAACATGCCACCGGCATGTCTTCTTAGCGGCCTTTCGATTCCCGTTCAAAAAAATAACACCACCCTAATGGGTGGTGTTATTTTTTTGGTGATGCAATCGAGGATCTGATCCGCAAGGGTGTGGATACATTTTATGTTGGCAACCAGGGGCAGTTTGACAGTACGGTGTATGTCTGCCTAAAGCGGCTTCGGAACAAGCACCCGCACATCCGGGTTTGCTTGGTTCTCGCCTATCTCCCAACGGAGAAAAACGAATACAACAATCTGGCGGATACCATGTACCCGGAGATCGAGGGCCATCCCAAATTCGCCATCGAGCGGCGCAACCGCTGGATGATCGACCGCAGCGACTTTTTGCTCTGCTATATCAATCACACCTGGGGTGGCGCTTACAAGTTCGCCCGGCTGGCCAAACGGCATAGCAAAACCGTGATCAACCTTGGAAACCCAAACATCGAACTGTAGGAGGAACGCCATGAAAAGAATCATATGCGCAAGCGAATTGCAAAAATGTTGCACTTTATGGATGATAAAACCCGGCAGATTTTTGTCTGCCGGGTTTTATCATAGGGCACTGGCGGCGTCAAGCAGCTTTTGATATAAGTTTTGCGTTTGTGGCGCAAATGCATTGGGCAAGCCCAAACTCCTCAATCAATTTTGTTCATTTAGGTATTTTCTATATGCTTCGGGAGTAAATTCCTTCATCGCGTAAGGGATGGGATAATCCCACTCTTCCTCATAAACACGCAAAAAGCGGATAGAGGTATAGTAACCAATGTCGAATTCTGTACTGTATACTTCCTTTGCCTCTTCGTAGTATTTACTAAAATCCTCCCACGCAGCAGGATCGGCAGACACACTGTCCTTGAACAGGTAGGGATTCATCTCGCTACAAATAAGGCCAAGGTTATTGTATGGATAACAAGAATACAGATCATCCAGTAAATGGAATAATGCTAAAAAGGCTTTTCGTGCTGGTGCGGTTTTCATGTTGTTTATCACTCCTTTACTTTTGGGTTGGCAGAAGCCCTCGCCTGAATCAAAGGATCTTGCGCTGTCGTTGATGCCACAATCTTGAATTATCCCATCTCTGGTAGCCACCCAAACCTGTCTGCCATCCGGCATTACTTGTGCGTACCAACGCTTTCCGTATCGGTCAGTACCTACATAATTGTTTTCATTATTACAGGTTTCCAGTATCAAATCTCTGTTCGCGGGCGAATCCGGGACATGTCCATCTCGTTCCCCGAATATATGCTTAATTTGGCTGTCGTTCTTTGGAAATTGATTGCCTCCAAAAGCATGTCCGCCACCTTTTTCGTATATTAAATCATTGGGAATTTGCGGTATTTGTTGTGTTAGATACTGTATATAGTCTTTCGTATGATAGTTATTTGTTTCCTCGTAAGACACATAAATAACATTTCCGGACATCTCTTCGAATGGTTTTCCATAGCAAATAACAGCCGATGGCTCGATGCGTTTCATGAGCTCATGATAGCCAGCCATAAAGAGATCCTTCTCATTACGGACACCAACTGTGGAAACCGCAACGGCAGATCCCTTTTCAATCCCATCAAAACAAAACCAAAATGTATCTGCCTCTCCCCATACCACCGAGGGAATAACCTTAATGCCTTTACTT
>JAEIGA010006614.1_pt1 | contig 17656 bp, 16 predicted proteins | sample 9270691 | NCBI WGS metagenome assembly JAEIGA01 (sample SAMN17057246, study PRJNA624740) | gut metagenome | biome: biome; isolation source: fecal sample | host: Bos grunniens | place: China: Xizang | collected 2019 | reverse complement strand
GTGGTGTAACCCATGACGATACCCTTCTTTTTCGGGAACCACTGTGCGACCAGCGCGCCGCCTGCGATGTAGCCTGCGCTCATGCAGCCGATCGTGCAGATGCAAAGGGAGATCGCATACTGCGCAAGGCTGTTTGCGTGACCCATGCCGAAGTATCCAACGCCGCCTAAGATCAGGCAGATGAAGGATGTCACCCTCGGACCGATCTTACGGTTGACCGCGCCCATTACAAAGAAGAAGATAACGCCGACCATCGCTGCAACGGTACCCATGCTTAAGACGCTGCCCGCCTGGATGCCGAGTTTTTCTGCTACCGCCGGTGCTACAATGTTAGAGCTGTCATTGACCATGCCTGCGTAAAACCAGAACATCACCAGACAGTAGATGATCGTTCCCCAGCCTTTCCCAAAACCAAATAATTCGCTTGCTTTTGATTTGTTCATGTCTGCCACCTTTCTGCTTCCACTATGAATTTTGGCTCTCAATACCTGAAAATTTGTTTCTGGGATAATTATAAATATAGGAAACGAGAATGAAAAATTGATAAAAAGCGTATCAGTATTCCAAAAAAGAATACAGGTGCCTGCCCCCCTTGACAGAAAAAGCAGCGATATGATAGGATTTTTCTGCTTGCGGATATGGCGGAATTGGCAGACGCGCTAGATTTAGGTTCTGGTGGGGCAACCCGTGGGGGTTCAAGTCCCCCTATCCGCATGCAGGAGCCGGGAACCGTTGAAAATAGCGGATTTCCGGCTCCATTTGTATATTGGCAGATTTGCTTTTACATTAGATATATAGAAGAATTGTCCCAAAAATTGTCCCAAAAAACAGATTATGCGAAAAGATCACTGACTTCAGAGGAAAGAATTTCCATGTCGTTTCCTTCTTCGTTACTCTTGCTTCGGATATAATGTGCGTAAATATCCAGTGTTGTTTTAATGTCTTCATGTCCAAGCCAGTATTGCACCTTCTTGATATCCCATCCTCGATCGATCAGAATAGAAGCACAGGTATGACGGAGCTTATGCATGGTGATTTCCGGCCGACCGTATTTTTTCATAGCATGTCGGAAGCGTTCTGATACATAGTTTGGATCGATCAGATGTCCGTCCGGCCAACAGAAGATATAACCATCGGTATTCAAATAAGATCTTTTGTAAAAACTCCGATCATCTTCCTGCTGTTTCCGAATTTTCTCCAGACATTTTTCTGCTGTAGGAAACAGACTAAGCTTGCGCCGGCTTTCTTTGGTTTTAGTATTGTCAGATGAATACAGGGATTTGATTCTGACAACGGTATGCTGAATGCTGATCAGTTTTTTATCATAGTCAATGGCATCCCATTTTAATCCCAGTATTTCAGAACGTCTTAATCCATAATAAACACCAAAAAAAACAATTCCCAAAAGTTCCGGGTAATCCGATGCAATAAAAGACATAAGATCTTTGATCTCGTCTTCTGCTAAGAATAAATATTCTTTGCTGTGCTTAGACTCTTTTTTACTGCGGATGATAATACCATCAACAGGATTGGCTATGACGAGTCCATCAATACGAGCTTGGTTAAATGCACTGTAAAGAGTGTTTTTATATCCGCGCACTGTTCTTGCTGATAATGGACTATCCTGGAGGCCAGTTTTCTGATTGATTTTCCCAGTTGCAAGCATATGTTTAAAAAACACATCTGCCATGTGTGGAGTAAAATCTATCACTCGAGGATCAGCAGTTTTAAAATAATCTTTTATCCTGCCGACCTGAGATTCATAGCTTTCAAAAGTTGGCTGTCTTACGTCTGCTTTCTTCTGCGCCAGCCATAAATCCAGATAATCGCAAAGTGTGATATTTGGATTTATATTAGACATAATTGAGTCTGGAAGTTCTTCCAGATAAGAGTATTTATCGATAACCTCTGGAATCATATCTGATGCGCGCCTTTTATTGTTTTTGACGCACAGACCTGTACTTATAATTTTATCTTTCCACAATTCTGTTTCAGGGTCTTTATACTTTAATCGAATATAATAATATTCCTTTCCACTTGATGTTCTTCTGATGGTTAATGTTGCCGTCATTAGCGTTTCATCTCCTTTCCAAAATGACGGCGCAGTAAATATCAGATTATCTGAATTATACCACGCCGATTAATTGTTAGGCAGCATTTTCGATAAAGCCGATTAATGCGTTTTTAGAAATTCGGTAAGCGGTACCTATTCGCCGATGTGGAATCACTCCTTCTTTCAAAAGTTGATAGACTGTCGATTTGTTGATTCTTAGGATAGTAGCCACATCGGATACAGTCAGGACATCTGGATATAGTTCGAGTGACATACTGCTTTCAGCTGGTTTTTTGATGTTTTCCATATCTTCCTCCATTTGAACACAAAACCTTGGTTTTCAAGTGTAAGGCAAATGCAAAAGGTGATTTTGGGGGCGATAAAGAAATATTTGAGAAAGCACGAACAAATGTTCGAGAAAGTATTGACACGAGTGAGCAGATGTGATATTATCCAGATATCGAACATCAGTTCTTTCTGTAAAGACCATATGGAAAGAGAACAACTGAGGCCGATCATTTGCACATTCGATTAATGGGTAGAGAGCGTATTATTCGAAATGCAATGCCGGAGAAAGCACGGGGGACGGTTTAGTAGACTGTACGAAGGACTTTCGAAGGAAGCAAAACTGAAAATAGTGAGATTACCGGAGGAATCGTCGGATTAGGCGAATCAGGATGAAACGAGGGCCTGCAGGGAACCTTCAGGGGCGGCACCGGTTTTCAAGAGTTTGTGATGAACTGAACCTGGCAGAGAACCACTAAGAGTCTGGCAAAACGGAAGCATTATCCAAGGGGATAGTGTGTTCATTTTGCCAGGCTCTTTTTTTGCGTGTTTTGTAAGTTCGGTAAATAAAATTGTATAAGGATGTGCTTCCGTTTTCCAACTCGGAAAGGAAGCACATGAGATTTAATTATGGGTTGGAGAAAAAACGCTTTGAAGAGAACTGGGAAAGATTAAGAAAAGAATACCGGGATGCCGGAATGGATGAAGAGAGCATCCGGAAAATGTATGAGTATGACTGGGAGGATTTTAAAAGAGAACGTACCTGGTGCAGACACAATTGCTTTTTGAATGGCATGTACGGAATAAGGAAAGAAGGTGAATGCATCGAAGAGGATGGCATGCATCCGTTGCTTCTGCATCACATGGACGTGATGTCAAACGAGATGGAATCGGTCGAAGAGATCTTTGGATGGATGGAAGACATCGAGGACGAAAGACTATATCAGGCTATCATGGCGCTCAATGATGATCAGAAGACCATCCTTTCGATGAGGGTTTTCGAAGAGAAGACGCTCAAGGAGATCGGCGAGGCATACGGGATCTCTGTCTGGTCAGTAGCGGACAGGATCAAAGTCATTTACAAAAACATCAGAAAAAATTATGCGTAACCCCAAAAGATGTTTTTGCGGATGCCTAGCAGAAGAAAGCGGGTTCAAAGGGAAGCATTCCCTTTGTCCGGGTACAGGGTGGAAACGCCTGTGCGGATCAAAGGCTGCAGGCCTTGCCCAGTTAAGTGATGAGAATCGTCACTTAGTACTGGGTATTACTTGCCGTCAGATGCTTGTTTTCAGAAATTTTTCAGGCAAGGAATCAGGTTTTAAGGACCGAAAGGGGGAACGCAGATGAGACTGACAAGACACAATGGGCGGTCAGGGAAGGATGGAACTTATAACCCAAAGCATAATGACCGCAGCTTCGATGTGAGAAACAGTGAGCACATCGATGTGGAACGGGCAAAACAAAATATCTATTGGGACTGTTACCAGGGGTATCATTTTCCAAAAGATCAGGACCAGGAAGATGAAGTGACACTTTCTTTTGAGCGGGTGGAACAGATCTTTTATGAGAAACAATATGGCGACTATTGTGACGCACAGCATGAACGCAACAGAAAGACCGGTCATTCCGAACGTGACCGGTCGCCGGATGACCTGCGTCTTCACAAAAAGACATGTCCGGAAGAGACAGTGATCCAGATTGGGACCATGGAGAAATATGCTGATCCGGGAACACTGTTAGAGATCGCCACGGAGTTCTTTTCGGAATTCAACAGACGGTTTGGAGAGCATGTGCACATCTTAAACTGGGCACTTCACATGGATGAGTCAACACCGCACATTCAGGAGCGCCATGTCTTTGACTGTGAAAACCGGTATGGGGAGATCGCACCTCAGCAGGAGAAAGCATTAGAAGCGCTGGGGTTTGAGCTGCCGTTTCCCGATAAGAAACCCGGGAAGACCAACAACAGGAAGATAACATTTGATGCAGCATGCAGGGAAATGCTTTTTGATATCGCGCTGGAGCATGGCCTGCATCTTGATAAGGAACCGGAGTATGGCGGCCGGGCTTATCTGGAAAAACAGGATTATATCCTGATGAAGCAAAAAGAGAAGTTAAAGCTTCAGGAGGATATGATCGAAGAAAAAGAGACCAGGCTGAAAGCGATCACGGTCCGTATCGAAAATGCGGAAGCATTTGCGGATGAGGTAGCAGATATCGCGTATGAAAAAGCGGTGGGTGCCGTCTCAAAGATCGTAAGAGATGAGACCAGAAATGCAGATTTTAAACTGATCTCCGGTTTTCGAGAGTCGATCAAAAAAGATAAAAAGATTGGAGACGGGGCAAAGAGATTTGCCACAAAACTACTGGGAGATCTGATGCAAAAGTTTGACGGTTTGACCCAGCAGATATCAGAGATCCTGGAAAAGACCTTCCGGAATCCCAAGGTAAAGGAAGAAGTAACCGTGCCGGTCAGGGAGTCTGTCTTAAAAGTATTGCGGCAGAACCGGGCCATGATCGACAGCCATAAGGCAGGAGCAGTCAAAGACTTTTCAAATACAAAAAACAGAAAACAGGATATAGAGCGCTAGACGCTTGTTTGGGGGCATATGAGATCGTTTAAAGAACTTACGATGCATGTCACTGCCAGACAGGCGGCAGAAGCGTATGGATTAAAACCGGACAGCCGTGGAATGGTACGATGCATCTTTCATACAGACAGGGAGCCGAGTATGAAGGTGGACGAACGGTTCTACTGCTTTGGCTGCGGCCGTACCGGCGACGCGATCGATCTTACCGCTCAGTTGTTTGGGTTAGATCTAAGAGAAGCGGCAGAGAAACTGGCAGAAGATTTTGGCCTGACAGGTTTGGAGTATATGCCAGATAAAAGAAAAGGCTCCGAACAAAAAGTGGCTTCGGAGAAAATAGCATCGCAGGACGAGCTCTGGAACAGGAAGCTGGAATTTTACAGAGATATCCTGTTGTTTCAACAAAGATTGTTGTGCCATTTTAGAGAGCATTACGCACCTAAGACCGTAGATGAGGAATGGGAGGATCGTTTCGTTTTGGCATTGGATCTGATGCCGGTCGTTGAGTATCATCTCGATATTCTTTTCTTCGGAACAGAGGATGAACAGAAGGAATTGATAGAGGAACTGGAAAGAGGTGTTGGAGATTGAATACCGATAAAGATAGATCAGAACAGGAACGAAAACAGGCAGTGGACCGGATGAACGAGATGGCAGATCCTGCAGTCATCGCAGGGATTACAGGACAGTTGACCAGGACACAGAACGGGACGGTTCGGGCAACGATGAATAATTATCTGACAGTATTGCGGGAGGATCCGCTCTTAAAAGACAGCATCCGATATAACATCCTGCTTCAGAGAGCAGAGATCAGCAGACCGCTCTGGTGGAATACAGAGCCAGAACCGATGACTGATGCGGCAGAAAATTTCCTGTTTCTGTATTTTGAACAGTTTTATGAACTGGGAAATGATCGGAACATGAGAAAGGCACTTGATGTGGAAGCGCATGACAAGAAATACCATCCGATCTTGGAATACCTGGAAGGACTTATCTGGGACGGAATTCCACGGATCCGCTTTGCACTGAGGAAATATCTGGGTGCGGACGACTCAGATCTGGTATATGAAAGTCTGAAGCATTTCATGATGGGAGCGATCTTACGTGTTTATGATCCCGGTATCAAGTTTGATGAGATGCTCTGTCTGGTTGGTTCACAGGGGGCAGGGAAATCAACTTTCTTTCGGTTTCTGTCATTAAGGGATGAATGGTTCTCTGACGATATCCGGAAGCTGAATGATAAGGATGTCTATGGCAAGTTGCGTGGGCATTGGATCATCGAGATGTCGGAAATGGTTGCAACTCTTAATGCCAAGAGTCTTGAAGAGATTAAGTCATTTCTTTCAAGACAGAAGGATGTCTATAGGACACCATATGCCAGATATGATGAGGACCGACCGAGGCAGTGTGTATTTGCCGGGACGACAAACACGGTACAGTTCCTGCCATTCGACAGGACTGGGGCAAGGCGCTTTCTTCCGGTTGAAGTCGGTCTGCATCAGCCGGAGAAACACATCCTGGATGATGAAAAAGAAGCCAGAGAATACTTTGATCAGATGTGGGCGGAGGCGTTTCGGATGTTTAAAGAGTGTGACAGCTGGTCACAGCTTTTGAAGATCCCAAAGGAGATCATAAAAGAGATCGAAGCGAACCGTAAGACCTTCATGCAGGAGGACACCCGGGCAGGACAGGTTCAGGCTTGGCTGGATGATTATGATGGAGATTATGTCTGCTCTATCCAGATCTGGAAGGAAGTCTTTGCCAATGCATATGATGATACGCCAAAGAAGTATGAGACCAATGAGATCTGCTCCATCATGGAGACGAGCATTGTCGGATGGAAGCGGCACGGCATGCATCGTTTCACAAAGGAAGGATATGGAATGCAGAGAAGCTGGATCCGGGTTGGTGCAGACAAGCAGATAGAGAGTGTAAACGAAATTGGAAAAGACGGTTTTAAAACACTCACAGGAGAGGAAGAACGGGCGGTTCCATTTGAATGACCAACAGAGAGAAGACTATTTTAACCAGATAAACCATAAAATTTTGCCGTCTGGTTTACGTTTGTTTACACTTTCGTATACGGCAAAAACCGCATAAATGCGGGATTCTATCGATGTTTTAATACTGTAAACAAGGATATCCAAACAATTTTCATTTTCAAAGAGGCTAGCTGGGAGTGGCCGGCGGGCAGTTTTGAAAAGAGTTTGAACACCCTTGTTTACAGTGTATAGGTGTAAGAAAGATTCCAATGAATCGGTAACTGGTTACGGAGAGTTATTTAAACAAGGGATCTCTCTTTGTTGGTCATTGAAGAAAAGTTGCCTTTAATAGCATACATATTTGATTTCCCCATATCTTGCAATTCGTAAAAAAGTATTATGAAACTTATGCAATTTGAAATCATGTTTCGAATTGTACAGTTGGGTATTCCTTTTGATAGCATAATATCAACAAGATTGGTTCTTGAGACGAAATGATAAAAACAGCGTAGGCAAGTTGAAGAAGGGAGGATAAATAACCAGATATCAAATGAAATCAATATTGTTTTTAGAAACTATCATAATGTATAAGATGGGGGATAAAAATGGGAGAAAAAGAAGTAACTCAGAAAAGAAATGATTTTGGAGCAAAGGGCTGGATCCTTATCCTTTACCTTGCAATAGGCTTTTTCTTGATTACAGGGGTAACAGCTGATTTGCTTAATACAACGATACCGGCATGGGCAGAGTTAAAAGGCTGGAGCATATCGAGACTATATGCTTATGGCCAGGTGGCCGGAATCGCACAGATTATCGGTATTATTGTGTTCAGCCGGGTAATAAAAAAGACAGGCGCGAGAAAGCTGGGAATCATTCTGGTGATTATATCAATTGTATGTTTTTTGTGCTGGAGATTTGTTGATGCGATTCCGTTATATATTTTTATGTATTGCGTCATGATGGTTTCTATAAGTGGATCAACCTATGTCGTAAACAGTGCGATTATCGCAAACTGGTTCCCAACCAGAAAAGGTATGGTATTAGGCTGGGCGACTATGGGCGCACAGATGTCCGGTGTTGCCGGTGTTGCATTATTTTCTAATATTTTGAATAATTTTGGCCTGGGCAATGCTTTTGCGTTTTGGGCAATCTTCCCGTTTGCCATGCTGCTGTTTTTGATTTTCTTTGTCAGAAACAATCCGGAGGAAAGGGGTTTTAACCCGGATAATGACAAGAATATGACTCCGGAAATGGCTCAGAAACTGCTGGAAGAGGGAAGAGAATATGAAAGAACCAGTCAGTGGACTGTAAAGAAATTACTTACCACACGGTATATGTGGTTGACAGCGGTTGCGGCCGGTCCGCCACTGATGTTCTGCATTGGCGTTATGAGTTCATTTATTTCTCGTGCCGGTGATATGGGAATCGCACCGGAAAAAGCAATTGGTCTTATGGCATTAGTTACGGCGCTTGGTATTCCGGGCAGTTATCTGATCGGATGGTTTGATCAGAAACTCGGCACACCAAATGCGCTTAAGATCTTGTATGTTATGTCTGGTGTTGCTCTGCTTCTTAATTTGGCAGGAAGTGTAAACGTCGTTTTCTATTATATTGGTATCATCCTGTTTGCAGCTACATTAGGCGGCGGCAACAATATGCCGACATCTTTGATCGCGCATGTGTTTGGTCGATATGACTTTGCAAATGGATACAGTACAACGTATCCGGTGATTAACGTAATTATGACATTTGGATTTACTTTAGTAGGTGCATTGGCAACCAGCGCGGGTGGTTCTTATAAAATGTCTTACCTTATACTGATCGCGATTGCAGTAGTCGGATTTATTGTAACATGCTTTGTACCGAAGACATGTATTGGCCGAAACTAAGATAACAGTCAGTTTGTCCCTGAAAGCACAGAGATAAAATGCTGAATGGCCGGATTTGGGTTGTCTTTGTTCCATGTGGCGACAATATCAAAAGTGGCAGCACCGTTATCTAAAGGAATAAAACAGATGTCTTCCGTTGCATTTGCGATCATATGAGACGGGAGGATGGAAACACCTCTTCCGGCTAAGGAAAAGAGTTGTGCAGCATTGATGTGTGGGAAATAATCCCACACATCCTTTTTTATGCCGTTATCTTCTAAATACTGTTTTGTAAATTCATAGAATCCGGAAAATGCGACAGGATCCGGTAAATAGACATTTTCTTCTGCCAGTAACTCTGTACTTACAGAAGATAGTTTAGCAAACGGATGTGCAGAATTGGTGACCACAGACAGATGATCTTCAAAAATACAGCAAGTATCATATTCTGTTTGATCAACCTGGCCGAAATCCGTTATTAATGCGAGATCCAAGGCACCATGTGAAAGGGTAATATTTAAGTCTCCATATTCATATGGCAGCAGCATAAGCTGGATGTCAGGATAGCGTTGGATCATTTGGGAAACAGTTTTTGCGAGGATGTTTCGGGCGGCAGCATCCAGATAGCCGATTCGAAGTTCAGTTGTTGTATTGGACAGAGCGGCATCAACATTCTGGAGCGCGTTGTCATAATCGCGCAATACTTTGGAGATATCTATTAAAAACTGAGAACCAATCTCTGTGAGCTCCAGAGAATGGTAATGCCGGATGAAAAGAGGCGCTCCTAATTGCTCTTCGATGGATGCAATGTGCCGGCTAAGACTGGATTGTGTAACAAATAATTTTTCGGCAGTAATACTAAAGTTTAAGTTTTCTGCCAAGATCATAAACTCTCTTAAATGTTCGATATTCATAGGACACCCCGTAATTAATTCGAAAAGATACACATCATAAGCAACTTTTGTCTGAAGTCTAAAAATATTATGAGACTTATTCCGGAGAAAATCAAGAATCGGAAATGACATATCAGGAAAACAATACGTAATAAATAATACTATGCAAAAAGTGCGATGAGAGGATGATTTTCGAATTGTACAAGCACAATTTATGCAAGTTATACTTCAGATAAGAAATAGATTGAAACGAAAACAAGTGTTGTCAAAAACAATAAGAGAGGATGCATGTCAGATGAAAAAGGGTTATCAGGAAATACTGAGAGAGTTTCATGAAATTGCTAACGAATTGGATAATCCATACATTGCGGAATGGAAGACAAGTGGTAACCGTGTAATGGGATATATATATTCGTATATTCCGGAAGAGATTTTTACAGCTGCGCAAATGATGCCTTTTCATATCCGGGGAACTGGAAGTAAAGGAACCGAACTGGCAGATGCACGGTTTACGCAAGTCAGCTGTTCCTTTGCAAAGCACTGCTTGAATCAGGTACTGGAAGGCAAATTGGATTTTCTGGATGGAGTCGTAGTATATGACTCCTGCGATCATACCCAACGGCTGTTTGATAATTGGAACGCACTTCGCTGCCCGCCATTTTCTCATGTTGTAAATGTGCCAAAGAAACAGGGGGCTGCACAGACAGCACTTTACATGCAGGAATTGAAGCGTCTGATCCAAAACCTGGAAGAATGCTTTAAGATCCGGATTTCAGAAAAGAGTCTGAAGGAAGCAATCCGGCTACATAATGAAATCCGGATTCTGCAAAAGCAGATTTCAGATCTTCGGCATGCGGAATGTCCGCTAATTACCGGAGAGGATATGCTTACGGTAATGGTTGCGGGATCGTCAATGCCAAAACAGATCTATAAAGAAAAACTGGAATGTCTGATGCAAAGTCTGGACGGTGTAAGCAGTGAAAACAGGCCGAAAGCAAGGTTGATGGTAATCGGGGGAGAGCTTGATGAGACAGCACTTTTCTCAACGATTGAAAGTCAGGGAGGTATGGTAGTCGCAGACAGTCTGTATTATGGCACAAGAAGCATGTGGAAATGCGTAAGTGAAGAGGGAGATCCGATACAGGCACTGGCAAATTATTATCTGAATGAACGGCCAGCGGATCCGAGATTGTTTGGTACAGGAGAGAAACGAAAATCATTCTATCTGGAGATTGCAAAAGAATACGCTGTAGATGGTGTAATCTGTGTCCGATATCCATTCTGTGACAGATGGGCCTTTGAGCAGGACAACACAGCATGGTTTCTTGAAGAAAGCGGCTTGCCATATCTTCGTCTGGATTGCGAGTATATTCAGGGAACAACTGGACAGATGAAAACAAGGGTACAGGCATTTATAGAAAGGATATTGGAGGTATAGGCATGAGCCGAGAAATGGATAAAAGTCTGGCAAGAATGTATCAAAACTGTGCACAGTGGGAACAGCTGCTGGAAATGCTGACCTCTGTTCCGAAAGAAGAGCAGGATCCGATCACGATACGAAAAGTAGAATTGTTATTGGAAAATGATAGGAAAACGGTGGATTGTATCGAAAATGGGAAACCGTTTATTGCAAGCTGGTATGCTAATGTGCCTGAGATTCCGGCAGCAATGGATATTCATTGTGTCAGTCCGGTGGATAATGTCTTGCAGCATCTATATGACAATGAATTAAAGGATTTGGAAGAATGTGACAAGATGGGAATCTCTGAGGACATTTGTTCTCTGATCCGTCTGGCGACCTATAACATCAGAAGCGGTCTGTTGCCTAAGCCAACGGCGATGATTGCCATGATGCAGCCATGTGACGGACAGTTGGCATTACATGAATCCGCACATCAGTTTGAAGACTGGAAGGATGTACCCATCTTCGGATTGGATTCCACGAGGTGCTGGGGAGAAGACAGTTTCCGTTTTTATGCAGAAGATATCAAGTCCATGATTGCATTCCTGGAAGATGTGACAGGAAGAAAAATGGATTATGACAAATTAAGAGAAGTAATAGAGGAAACTAATAAACAATATGGTATTTGGAGAGATTATAACGAACTGAGGAGAGCCGTTCCTTGTCCGGGACCATCTTTTCAGGGAGAAGGAGATTTCTTCCCGCTGACACAGAATGTTCGTTCCGGTCTGCCGGAGGCAACTGAAGTGCTACAAATGATTTATGACGATACAAAGCAGCGTTATCTGGAAGGAAAAGGTGCTGTTGAAAACGAGAGGATCCGTGTGCTTTGGCCAGATAATGGATGTGTCTGGGGAAGAGATCTTGCTACCTGGCTAGCAGAAGAATGGGGCGCCAATATTATTATGGACTTCCAGAGTAACGCGCCATACACGGACATAGATACCTCCACAGAAGAAAGTATGCTGTTGGGACTGGCGAGACGATCAATGTCAGAAGTGATGATGATTCGTCAGGGAGGACCGGTAGAAGTGGTGATCGATGATGTGACAAGCATGATCCGGGATTACAGCATTGACTGTGTGATTTACCCGGGACACATGGGACACAAAGACCAAAGCGGATATATTGGTTTCCTGCGGCAGGCAGCAAGAGATATGGAAGTACCGTTTCTTTCCTTTACATCCAGTATGTTTGATCCGCGTTATACACCACTTGAAGAAGTGAAGAAAAAAATATCGGACTTCTTCAGGGCATATGACCTTGGATGATGGGCACTGTTTTGTAAAGGAATGACTTAGGAGGAAAGTAATGATTGTTTGCGGATGTGATCTTGGATCAGCAACCGGTAAGGCTGTTCTGTTGGAGGATGACCGGATTCTGGCGCGAGCGGTTGTAAAAAGCCGCATGAATCCGGAGCAGACAGCAAAGCTTGTAATCGGTGAAGCGCTGAAACAGATAAATGTGAAATCAATTGAAGAGATTGAATATATCGTTGGCACCGGTTATGGACGCGAGCATGTATCCTTCATTAATGAAAATGTTTCGGAGATTTCCTGTCATGCAAGAGGTGCAAAGAAGATATGCCCGGAAGTGAAGACTGTAATCGATATAGGAGGACAGGACTGCAAAGTGATCGCAGTCGGGAAGACTGGAAAAGTCCTGGAGTTTGTTATGAATGACAAATGTGCAGCAGGAACGGGCAGATTTTTCGAAGCTATGTCGAGAGTATTTGATATGAGTATCAGTGAACTTGCAGAATTGGCAATGCAATCGGATTCGCCGGTTTCAATCACAAAACAATGCAGTGTCTTTGCGGAATCGGAAGTGGTGACTCTGATGAACCGTGGGGAAGACATCCGGGATGTTGCAGCAGGCATTCATGATTCTATCGCGCGGAGGATTTTTTCACTGATGAATCGGATCGATGTAAATACGGAAGTATTGATGACCGGAGGGTGCGCAAGAAACCGTGCATTGCACAGAAGTATTGAAAAGATTTGCGGGATCACACTTTATCAGATGGAAGAAGATCCGCAGATCATAGGGGCTTTGGGGGCGGCAGTTTACGCACAGCAGAAAGCAGGCTGAGAATGGATGAACTTACAACCTGTATCAAACAGTTAAGAGAACAGATTGCACGGATTCCAAAGGAGACGAATGCGTATTGGGAATCGCGGCTTAAGATTCTTCCTAAGTTAGATGACCCGAAAGAAAATCGTAATAATAAAAGACGGCCGGAACTGGTGTTGAAATCAGAGATGCGTCTGGAACTTGGTGGGCCGGGAACAGATTCCTGTGGGATGGTTTTATATACGTCTGATCGTGACATGGTTCTGGATGGATTGCTGACTGTGATCGGGCCTGACATTCCGGACGTGTCATCCAGGGAAACGGCATACGGACAAGTCATCCTGATCGCTGGAGCTCCGTTAGATAAGAGCATGTATTACGAGATACAAAAAGCCATCGATCTATCCTGCAGCATACCGGGGTATATGAGTAAAAGAAATGGCGTGGAAATCTGGGACAGAGTGAGTGAAAAAGCTGTGAAAAACGGTCTGGATTTTTCCCGGGTTGCAGGAACACTGATGCAGCAGATCAAGGACCGCCTGTCGGAAGTAGCTGCTGTTGAAATACTTATCCTGACAGGACATGCGGAAGTTGTAAAACCATTGCAGGAAATCGGAAAAAAGGCAGAAACCAGCTGGAAGAAGTTGAAAAAGCAGTTATGGAGCAGCAGAGGACTTGATCTTGATGCATGTAGTCCGGGAGGTCATTGCGGTGCATGTGATGACAAAGAGACATGTGATAAGATCCGTCAAATCTCGAAAAACTATTCAGAAACCAAGCAATTGATTTAAAAAGTGAGGGAACAAAATGGAACAGATGATGACACACATGCATACACATGAGCACACACATCTGCATGAACACAGTATGCAGAAGAGTTCAGATGGTGAGGGCTATAAACTCATCCGGCTTTTGGAATATATATATACACATAACATCAGCCATACAGAAGAACTGAACACATATGTGAACAGGTTACAGGAAATGGGGAATGACGTAGCTGCAGAGAAGCTGAAAGAAGCAGTAAGACTCTATCAGGAAGGAAACGAAAATATCCATTTGGCGCTGCATATATTGCCTACGGTATAAGCAGAGGAAGGAGGAAGGGATGTGTTTGGCCAAAATCTACACCCAAAATAAAACACAGGGGAATGTACTGATTGCTGAAAATATTGCAAAACTGAAATCGGATGGAAATCAAATTCAGATAACAGATTTATTTGGAGCAAGAAATGTCATATCCGGATATCTGGAAAGTATGGATTTTGAAAATAGTATAGTGTGGATCAGAAAGGAGGAAACGGACAGTGACAGAAAGGAACATTGATCTGGAACCAAGAGATTTTTTCAGGTTTTTCAGAAACCTGCAGAGAACAGGAATATTGGATCAGCCGATTCGAATCGAACGCAAACCGTTTCAGTATGAACCGGGCAAAAGGTATTTTGAAAACATCAAAGAAGAGATGCTGACCTGGGACATGGAACGTCTGGCAGAATATGTACAATCTCTTGCGCCGGTGATCAAAAAACTGGCAGATGAAAAAGCATGGCAGCCGGTAGATCTCGAACCGCAGGATTTTTTCCGGGCATTCCGAAATGTACAGCGAGCGGGTATGCTGGAGCGGTTCTATGAGGATAATTACCAATATGAACCGGGAAAGCGGTATTTTGAAAACATCAAAGAATTCCTGAATGGCTGTGACATGGAAGTGCTTGCAAAAGATATGGAAAAACTGTCGCCGGCAATTCGTCTGATGGCAGATGACAGCAACTGGTTAATTTAGAGGAACACATGTTTACTGGAAAATAACGAGAGGGAAAAAGAATGCAAGAAAGATTTATTGAAAAAATCGGAAACGTGCTTGATCGGACTGCGATTAACACGAATCCTGCGGATTTGAAACAGATGGTCGATGCGAATCGCAGTTTTTCTCCGGCAGCAGAACCTTTTGTGATTCTGTATCCGGAAACCGTAGAAGAAGTTCAGGCAATCGTAAAAACCGCATTGGAAGAAGAGATTAACCTGGTTCCGACATCTTCTGCTGATGGCGCATTGAAACTGACGGGAGAATCCCTTCCGGCTGAGGGGACGGAGTCGGCAATCGTTAATTTAAACCGTATGAAGAAAATCATCCGGATTGATCGCAGAAACAAAATGGCGATCGTAGAGGCCGGAGTTACCTATAAAGAGCTGAATGAAGCAGCAGCAGAATATGGCATGCGAATCGATCATCCATTCCAGATTCGCGACACCAAATCAATTGTTGCGTCGTTACTGGATCGCGAGCCGACCATGGTTCCGAGAAATCAGTGGGACGTGAATGATCCGTTAAGCTGTATGGAATGTGTTATGGGAACCGGAGAGGTCTTCCGTACCGGCAGCGCGGCGGGGCCGGGTACGCTAGAAGAGCAGTGGGCATCCGGTGTCGCACAGAACAATCCGCTTGGACCGGGGTGGCTGGATCTGGGTCGTGTGCTGTCCGGATCACAGGGAACATTAGCCATTGTTACATGGGCATCTGTAAGAATGCAGTTGATCCCAGAGAAGAGCAAGTTGCTATTTGCACAGTCAGATGACATCAAAGAGCTGGAGCCATTCGTATACGGTGCTATTCGCAGAAGACTTGGCGATGAGTATGTGATCTTAAACAGCTTTGCACTTGCAGCGATGGTCAAAAACCTGAAAGGTGAGATTGAGACATTATCGGATCAGCTTCCGCAGTGGACCGTTATCACCAGAGTTGCAGGATACAACTATTGTACAGATCTTCGTTTTGACCAGCAGGAGACCGATACCAAAGAACTGGGACAGAAACTGGGCATTGCCGTGACAGATGAGATTGCGCGTGTCACAAACCGCAGTGTCGGGGGGCTTCTGGATGACCCTGTAAAAGGCATCACCTGGAAAACACGCTATGCAGGTCAGGGGATCAATCTATACTTCCTGTCTACATTAGATAAGGCTCAGACCTTTGTAGATATCGTAAAGACAGAAATGGAAAAACACGGATTCGATCCGGAGATTCTGGGAATTCTTTTACAGCCTGTACAAATGTCAAGAAGCTGCCATATCGAATTTGTTATTCCATACAGAGATCGCGAGGCGGCAGAAAAGCTTTATCAGGATCTTACCACAGCGCTGATTGAAGCGGGGGCATTTTTCAATCGTCCGTTCGGACCGATGGTAGAAGCTGTATTTGCAAAGACACCGGCACAGAGAAAGTCATCCGGAAAGATTAAAGAACTGTTTGATCCGAAGCGTATTTTGAATCAGGGCAAGCTGTACTATGAGGAGGCGTAAAATGGCTAAACATATTAAAGAATATTATATCGATCAGGAAACCTGTATGAGATGTTCCTGCTGTAAATTTACGGATCCGTATTCACCGACCCGTTCTGAAACATTATATAGCTGTCCGTCTATTCATAAATATAACTTCCATGCCTTTAGTGGCGGCGGAAAATACAGCGTGGCATTCTCAATCAATGAAGGTCATACCGATATCAATGAAACAACAGCAGACATTGCATATAAATGTACCTTATGTGGTGCCTGTGATACCATCTGCAAATCCAATTTCAAATATATGGATCCGATGGATAACATTCTGGCGCTGCGCATGGATTGTGTAGAGGCAGGGCAGACGCTGAAGCCGCATGAGGAAATGGTAGCATCATTAAAAGAGAACGGAAACATGCTTTGCGCAGATCGCGAAAACCGCATTGCATGGGAAGAGAATACGCCGGTGAAGCAGCTAGTGAAAAAAGAAACCGGAAAATACTTTTTCCATGCAGGATGTTTATATGGATTTGATGAAAGCCTGCAGGAGCGGTTAGTTGGCATGGTGAATCTGCTGTGTGATGCAGGCGTTGATCTGATCACTGCCGGGGCATCTGAAACCTGTTGCGGAAGTAAGGCGCTTCAGCTTGGTTTTATTGAAGAAGGAAAAGCAGCAGCACGGGCTTTGCAGACGAAACTGGAAAAAGCGGGAGCAAAAGTTCTGGTAACACCTTGTGCACATTGTTATTCCGCATTCAAATACTATTATCCGAAGTTTGGAATCGATCTCGGTGTAGAAATCATGCATGTGACAGAACTGTTTGATCAGTTGATTGCAGATGGCGCGATTCAGCCGGGGACGACAGAAATCGGTACTGTAACCTATCATGATCCCTGTAATCTGGGAAGAAAATCAGAACCGCCGAAGCCTGCGTTTGAAGGCGATAAGAGAGAACGGCCGATGGCGCTGACCAGAACCGGTGAGCTGGGAATTTTTGATGAGCCACGCAATGTGATCACATCTATTCCGGGTGTTGAATTGGTTGAAATGGATCGGAAACGGCAGTATTCCTATTGTTGCGGAAATGGTGCAGGTGTTGCAGAAGCAAACCCGGATCTCGTGGAATTTGCAGGAAAACAGAGGATCCAGGAAGCAGGATTTACAGGTGCAG
>JAEIGA010006613.1_pt1 | contig 17657 bp, 13 predicted proteins | sample 9270691 | NCBI WGS metagenome assembly JAEIGA01 (sample SAMN17057246, study PRJNA624740) | gut metagenome | biome: biome; isolation source: fecal sample | host: Bos grunniens | place: China: Xizang | collected 2019 | reverse complement strand
TAGTATGAATTATACCATAGGCAAGTGACTGGTTGTATTGCTTATTTATCCCTGATGCAGATTTTTTAACACGCAAGCAGATTTTTTTGGTATACTACACGAAACGCTTGACAGGCGTTATTGGGTGAACTATGTACTGGAGAGGTTATGGCGAAATTGAAAACGGCGCCGAAGAAGGCGTCAACCAAAGGTAAAACCGAAAAAAAAGAGAAAAAACCTGTTGCTAAGGCTGCAACGAAAAAGGCTGAAAAAACTCTCAGCCCGAAAAACAGCAAGCAATTAGGCGACGAGTCGGACGAGCCCGCGGTAGCCAAACCATCAAAGAAAAAAACATCCTCAAAAAAGAAGGAAAAGGTGTTAATCGCCGAAACAGGCGAGCATGATGACGATCTTCCACCGATTGAATCAGAGGATGATGCGATTATCAGTACGATTGACGTTGACGAAATCGCCCGTGAGGTGGAGCGCACCGAAGGTAAAGCGTATAATGTCGATGATATAGAGGATACTTCAGTTGTTGAGCCCACTGGCGTTGTCGCCGAGGCCGTTGAGGCTGAGGCTGCAGCCGATGAAGAATGCGGCAATGTCCTTCCGGCTATGGAAGGAATGTCGATTCTTCGCAAGACGGAGCTTAATGATGTCATTCAAGATGTCAAACGCCGCAGTGAGACGAACGGCGGCTACATCACATACGAAGAGCTCAACCAGATTCTTCCGCAGAACATCGTTGATGCTATTCAGTCCGATAAGTATCTTCAGATTCTTGAAACTCTCGGCGTGCAGGTTATCCGCGAGGAAGATGTTAAGAAATTCCTCGATGTTCGCAACGCTAAGCAGAATGAAACTTCTCGCCGCGGCGATTCAGTTGAAGATCCCATCAGAATGTACTTGCATCAGATGGGTCAGGTGCAGCTTCTCACGCGCGATGAAGAAATAGAAATTTGCACCACGATCGAAGAGGCTGAGACTAAGACAAAGGATGTTTTCAATCGTTTCCTCTTCGCGCCGCAGATGTATGCGCGTCTTCTCGACAAGCTCGAAGGTCAGACGGAAAGATTCGACAGAATTGTCACCGACAAGTTTGACGACAACCGCGACGGATACATGGAGCTCATCCCCGATCTTCGCAAAAAACTTCGCGAAGCCGAAGAGAAGATGAAGTTGAGCAGCGAAAAATATAACGAGGTAGTCTCTCGCAAGAATGCCACCCCTGCCGCGGTGCGCGGTGCCGAAAGGTCTCTTGCTAATGCCCGCGACGCTTTGCGCCAATGCTTTGACGAGCTTAGCTTCAAGCAGAAGGTCATCGAGTCTTTGTGCGCAGATGCAGACGAGAGGCTTTATCTCCCTTATATCAAGCTCGTTTCCGAACGCAATAAACTTTTGAGTCAAAAGCCCTCGAACAAGCGCAACAAGGAGATCCAGGCGGTTGAAACGAAAATGTCCCGCTATGAAGCAACCTTCGGTATGCCGGGAGCGGAGTTCGTTGAAGCGTTCGCCGATCTTCGCAAGGTTCTCCGCGCAGGTCAGGCCGCAAGAACGAAGATGGTCGAGGCCAATTTGAGGCTTGTCATTTCAATTGTTAAAAAGTACATGAACCGCGGGCTCAGCTTCCTCGATTTGATTCAGGAAGGCAACACAGGCCTTATGAAGGCAGTCGAGAAGTTTGAGTATAAACGCGGGTATAAATTTTCAACATACGCCACGTGGTGGATTCGTCAGGCCGCCACGAGGGCGATTGCCGATCAGGCGCGTACAATCCGCATCCCTGTGCACATGATTGAAACAATCAATAAGCTCATGAGGGTGCAGAAGCGTCTGATTCAGAAACTTGGCCGCGAGCCGGAGGAAACCGAGCTTGCCGCCGAGATGGAAATGGCCATCGACCAGATAAGAGCTGTCAAGCGCATGGCGCAGCAGCCCATATCTCTGCAGTCGAAGGTTGGAGATAACGACGACGCCCATTATGGAGATTTCATTCCTGATCTTTCGAGCGAGAATCCGTTCGAAGTGACGGAAGGGCATCTTCTTAAGGAAAGGCTTCGCGAGATTCTCAATACGCTGACGGATCGTGAGCGCCAGGTCATTGATTTCCGTTTCGGTTTGTCCGACGGGTTCAGCCGCACGCTCGAGGAAGTAGGAAAGCTGTTCAACGTTACGCGTGAACGTATTCGTCAGATTGAGGCGAAGGCGTTGCGCAAGCTTCGTCATCCCAGCAGGATGAAGTCGCTTGGCGATTACAAGAATAGCTGAAAGTAGGGAAACCGCTGAGAAATTAAAGCGGAGAAAATAAAAAAGGAAAGAGAAGAAAATGAACTGTATGATAGAAGGTGTCTGCGCGCTGTTCAAGACGAATATGTGCGCGTCTGTAACGCTTGCTGCGGCGTCGTTCGTCGCAGGTCTCGTTGTCATGTGCCTGCTCTGCAAGCTTTTTAAGCCTTGCGGCTCTTCGCGCAAATGCGCCAGCTCTGGGAAGGCCGTGCAGCAGCGCAATAACGAGCGCCCGTTCGAAAAGCGTAAACCGCACCCCGCTCCAGCCGATGGTTCAGTTGAAATATATGTAGGCAACTTGAGCTATGACATGACCGAAGATCAGCTTCGCCGCGAGTTTGAGGCGTTTGGCAAGGTCGGCTCGATTCGCCTTGTGATGAATCGTTACACAGGCAAGTCCAAGGGCTTCGGTTTTGTTCAGATGCCTGTCAGGGCAGAAGCCGAGAAAGCGTGCGCCGTCATGAATGACAAGGAAATCATGGGCCGTCGCATCAAGTGCAACGAGGCTAAGAACCTCATCTGAACCAACAAAGGAAGGGGCTTTTTATGATTAAGGCTCTTGTTCCGTTCGCTGACGGCCTCGAGGAAATCGAGGCCGTCACGATTGTGGATATTCTCCGTCGCGGAGGAGTTTCCGTTGTGACAGCTTCAATAGGCTCGTCGCTTTCCGTCAAAGGAGCGCACTCAATCGTTCTTAATGCAGATGTGATGCTTGAGGATGTCGTCTCCGAATCGTTTGATGCAATTGTTTTGCCAGGCGGTGGAGAAGGCACGGAAAACCTTAAAAAATGCACATCGCTTATTGAGCGGATAGTTCGCCAGCGTACGGAAGGGCGCTGCCTTGCTGCTATATGCGCAGCTCCCACGGTTTTTTCTGTTGCCGGAGTTTTTGTTCCAGGGCAGCACGCCACGTGTTATCCGACTTGTCAAATGCAGCTTGATTGCCAGTGGGTGAATCAGCCTGTTGTTGAGCATGGCGGCATTATCACAGGCAAGGCTCCCGGTTCCGCGTCGCTCTTTGCGCTTGTAGTTCTCAAATCTCTCAAGGGTGAACGCACAGTCGCGAAAATAGCGCGCGAGATGGATCTGGAATTCTGAGCGGATGATTGAGCGTATTTCGATTTCGTCTTTTCGATTCTTCGTCGCAGGGAAGGGCTTTTCTCTGCGCACGACAGGCAAGTATCTCGGCGAGGCTCTCCTGGTGGGCTTCGTCACAGGTCTTGTCGTTGTGGCGTTTCGATGGTTGATATCGTTTGCGGGCAGTCTTCTTTTAGACGGCATAGGCGAGCATTCTGCAGTTTCAAGCCTCTCGAAAGGGTCGTTCTTTACAAATGCGTTCTCTTCATTTGAGGCTTTTTTCATGCCGCAACGCTGGGTGCTCGTCTTTCTTCCGATGCTCGGCGCAATCACCGGGCATTTTCTTATAAGCCGCTTTTCGAAATTGGAGACTGCCCGCGGCACAGACAGCGCCGTGAAAGCCTATCATCAAAACGACGGGTATATTACGAGTGAAGTTATACCGATTAAATCGGCGGCGTCAGTCCTTACTGTATGCTCTGGCGGCAGCGCAGGCTTTGAAGGGCCTGTGACGCTTATCGGTGCGGCGTGCGGTTCTCTTGTGGCGAGAATACTGCGTCTTAACGTAAGAGCGCGGCGCATTCTCATGGCGGCCGGACTTGCCGCCGGTATCGGTGCGCTTTTCCAAGCGCCGCTTGCAGGCGCGATTTTCGGCTTTGAGATTTTTTATTCGTCAAGTGATGTGGAGTGTGAGACGATGGTCCCGTCGTTTGTCGCCTCCGCAGTCTCTTACACCGTCTTTGCTTACTTCTACGGGTGGGATCCTCTTTTTGCAATGCCTGACGAATGTGTTTATGATTCGGGCTTGAGGCTTCTTCCTTATTTTGTGCTCGCCTTTATTGTCACTCTCGGCGCGCGATTCTATATTATGTTTTTCCGCGGTACGGAAAACTGGTTTCAGCGCATGAAGATTTCAGCGGCAAAAAAAGTCGTCATCGGAGGCCTTGTAACAGGTGCTATCGGGTTTTTCATTCCTGATGTTCTCGGTACAAGCTATTCTCTTATTCATGCTTGTTTCTCGGCGGGCGTAGAGGCGTCTTCTTCAAATTTGGCGCAACTTTCGGCGGTGGGTTTTCTCACTTTCTTTTTAATGAAGGCAGTGGCAACTTCCTTTACGGTAGGTTCAGGCGGCTCTGGCGGCGTGTTCGCTCCTGCCCTTGTATGCGGTGGAGCGCTCGGTGCCGCGTCAGGAATATGTTTTGAGGCGCTTCTCCCTGACGCTTTCGGTATTCATCCAGCCGCGTTTGCTCTCGTTGGCATGGCTGGCTTTCTCGCATCTGCCGTACGCATTCCCATGACGGCGATTGTGATTGTAGCTGAAATTTCAGGCAATCATGGTCTTTTACTCCCCGCAATGTGGGTGTGCGGCATTTCCTTTTGGCTAAATGACGGCTGGTCGCTCTATCGAAGCCAACCGCACAGCCGCGTCACTTCGATGCTCCACGGCTGAGTTGCTTCGATAAGGGTTAAGATTCCTTAAATCACCTTTTTCGGCAACAGGCGGTTTGTAAATTCGTTGATGCAAAGAGGGAGCGTGGAGAGAAACCATGTTCCAAAACGCATCGGCCATGGGAAAGCGATTATTCCCTTGTTTTTATCGGCTCTTCTGAGAATGATTTTTGCAGCCTTATCCGCCTCCATGAAAAAGGGCATTGGGCAGGTGTTTTTGTCTGTTATGCGTGAGCGGATGAATCCAGGGCAGATGACATTTACATCAATGCCCTCCGGACGAAGCATTCCGCGAAGAGCAATGCCCCACGTTTTGACGCATGATTTTGTTGCAGAATAACTTGGGCAGGCTTTAATCGGGCCGTAACCTGCGATTGAGGATGTGATGATAATTTGTTTTCTTTTCCTTGCGCCGCCGCGCCTGAAAATTTCTATCGCAGGAAGAACTGTGTTCACAACTCCTGCGACGTTTGTGGAAAAAGTCCGCCGAACGTTTTCTTCTGTTTCTTCGCCCGTTGTTACGCCGGCATTTGCGAACATTCTCTCGATGGGTAGAATCTTTTCGCATTTTTCAAGCCAGCGGGAAACGGCGATGTTGTCTGTAACGTCAATTACTTCAGATTCAACCTTCGCGCCTTTTTCGCGGCACTTTTCTGCTACTTTTTCAAGGCGCTGAACATCTCTTCCGCAGATGAAAAGATTGTCTCCTCGTATGGCCGATTCAATGGCAAGCGCCTCGCCTATACCCGAACTTGCTCCTGTTATGACTGTATTCATGATTTGATTATTATACCAAAAGAATCGCTCTAACTTTCGCTTATCGTCTGCCCTTTGTGTAAATTGCAAATTTGGCGCCTATCATTATCGGCGGAAAAATGATATAATTTATGCGTTTTCAGTGAGAGAATCTTACTAATCTAAGAAAGAAAATTTATCAGGCAATGAAGTTATATCACGGAAGTAATGTTGAGGTGGTAACGCCTAAATTATTCCAGAGCGCTCGGGCTTTGGATTTCGGTCGGGCGTTTTATCTTACTTCTGATTTTGATCAGGCGTATTTAAGGATGATATGAGTAAAGAATTCAAGTTTTTCATCTATTTGCTTGAACGATACGCCGCGCATCTCGGTGTAACGGCAGATATTGCTTATCGGCGTCTTGCAGAAAAGAATTTGCTTGATTATGCCGTTGATATGTATGAGTTGTATCATGTTGAAGCAATCGAAAACGCTTTTGCGGATTTGGACGAAAAATTGTCAGCATAGCATATAATTTCAAACCCCGAAGAACCGGACAATGAAAGGATTAAGTTCAATAATTCAGTAAAACGGACAAAAGACGGCGCAACTGCTTCGTCACCATAACAATTTGCATAGCTGCAAAGTCGTTGTCATGCGAAACTTAGGAACTTTCAATGAGAACAACACTTGGCAGGAGGCGCGATGCGCTTTCCTCTCTTCGTGTTCTCTCAAAGGTTTCCTAAGACCTAGCATGGAATGCGAAGAGAGGTTTATTATGAAAGACGAAAATATGATAAAGAAGATTATAATGATGATGACTGCTGCTGTAGCGATGGTTTGTGTTCAAGCGGCAACGACTTATACCGAAACTGTTGATGGTATTGAATGGACTTATACGGTAACGGATGGCGAGGCGAGTATAGGTAGCGGTTCTTCTTGGTCGTCCGCCATTTCAAGTTCGACATCTGGCGCAATTACTGTCCCTTTGACTCTTGGTGGTTGTCCTGTTACAAGTATTGGTGATTATGCGTTTTATGATTGCAGTTCACTTACGAGTGTTACGATTCCCGATAGCGTTACGAGTATTGGGGATGGGGCGTTCGAGTATTGCAGTTCACTTACGAGTGTTACGATTCCCGATAGCGTTACGAGTATTGGGGATGGGGCGTTCGAGTATTGCGGTTCACTTGAGAGTATTACGATAGGTAATAGCGTTACGAGTATTGGGGGTGAGGCATTTGCGGGCTGTAATGGTTTAGCTGATAGTAATGGATTTGTAATAGTTAAAGGTGTGTTGTATGATTATTTTGGTGATGGTGGTGATGTTGTAATACCTAATAGCGTTACGAGTATTGGGAGTCGTGCGTTTTATTGGTGCGATTCGCTTACGAGCGTTACAATAGGTGATAGCGTCACGAGTATTGGGGATGAAGCGTTTAGTGGTTGTAGTGGTTTAGCTGATAATAATGGGTTTGTAATAGTAAAAGGTGTTTTGTATGATTATTTTGGAGATGGCGGCGATGTTGTAATTCCCAATGTCGTAACGAGTATTGGGGATGACGCGTTTTATAATTGTAGTTCGCTTACGAGCGTTACGATAGGCGATAGCGTTACGAGTATTGGGGATGATGCGTTTAGTGGTTGCAGTTCGCTTGCGAGCTTGGAGATTGCGCACAGTGTTACAAATATTGGAGATTCGGCATTTGAGGATTGCTATTCGCTTACGGGTGTTACGATACCCGATGGCGTTACGAATATTGGAGATTATGCTTTTTCTTGGTGTCGGTCGCTTGCGAGCTTGCAGATTCCGCCCAGTGTTACAAATATTGGAGATCGGGCATTTGAAAATTGCCGGTCGCTAACGAGTGTTACGATACCCGATAGTGTTACGAGTATTGGAGATTATGCTTTTTCTTGGTGTCGGTCGCTTGCGAGCTTGGAGATTCCGCACAGTGTTACAAATATTGGGGATTCAGTATTTGACTGTTGTGGTTCCTTACGGGATATTATTGTTAGTGAAGGTAATAATAAGTACAAATCAATTGATGGACTTTTGCTTTCAAAAGATGGGAAAGTGCTTCTTGTGAGCCCAGGCGCAAAAGAGAGTGTTTTGATACCAGATGGCGTCATGACCATCGGGAACTCAGCTTTTTCTAACGGAGGAATAAGTACAAGTATAATAGTAGATGGAGGAACTAATATTGTTGTTGAGTTTTTTCCATCATTAAAATTAGTAAGTATACCTGATAGTGTCAAGAGTATTGGGGAATCTGCTTTTAAAGGTTGTAGTTTTCTTGAGAGCATTACTATCCCAAACAGTGTGACGAATGTAGGGGATTTTGCTTTTTCAGGTTGCAGTTCACTTGCGGGTATTACGATTCCTGATAGTGTGACGAGCATTGGGAAAAGAGCTTTTGCTTATTGTAATTCAATGCAAGATATTATAGTAGATGACGATAATAAATTTTATAAATCTATTGATGGGTTGTTGTTTTCAAAAGATGGAAAAGTCCTTGTTGGGTGCTTTCCTTCAAGAGCGAGTGTTGTTGTGCCTGATGGCGTTGTTTGTATTGCGGACCATGCGTTTGAAGGATGCCGATCGCTTGCGAGCGTTACGATGCCCGATAGTGTTACAAGCATTGGAAATTATGCATTTTCTATCTGCGATTCGCTTACGAGCGTTACAATACCTTCTAATGTCACGAATATCGGTTATTTTGCATTTCAATATTGTGGGGCTCTCTCGAGCGTGACGATCCAAAATGGCGTCGGTAGTATTGGGGATTCTGCGTTTTTTTATTGTAGTTCGCTTACAAGTGTTACTATTCCTTCTAGTGTTACGAATATCGGTGCCTATGCATTTAATTGGTGTGAATCATTAACATCAATAACTATACCGGATAGTGTGACGAGTATTGGTGACGGTGTGTTTTGTGGTTGTTATTCACTAGCAAGTATTGTAATACCGGATAGAGTGGAAGAAATAGGCGATTTTTCGTTTGCTTACTGTGATTCGCTTACGAATGTTGTTGTGCAAAGTGGTGTTATGCAAATTGTTGGTGAACATGTTTTTGAGGGCTCTGTGCCACTTGATGCTATTTATGTTCCAGTTGATTGTCTTCTGGATTACGATGGAGGCTTTTATGATCCCAAAATAGTTAGGTATAAGCCTATAATGGATATTTCTTTTGATGTTAACGGAGGAAATTTGACGGTGGATAAGTTGGAGCGAAGATTTCATTCGCTTTATGGGTCTTTGCCAATTCCTTTCAGGACTGGTTTTGTATTTGAGGGATGGTTTTTTAACGGAGAACGAGTGTCTGATGAGACGGTTGTAAGTGCAACAGATGACCACACTCTTGTAGCAAAGTGGAGGATTATAGTGCCAAATCCTGTCGTTGCATCTTCTTCTGGAATGGTGTTTTATGACGATTTTTCTACAGTTTCAATTTCCTGCGCAATAGATGGTGCAACGATATATTATTCGGATGAGGGAAAAACGCCGAAGCAGAATGAGACGTATCGGTATAAGGGAAGTTTTGTTATTACCAATACTACAACAGTAAAAGCGCTTGCAGTCTTTGCTGGAGAGAAGAGTGAATATGTGACGGTGACAATTGAAAAAAAGGTGTTGACGATAGAAGAGGCATTGGATGGTAATGTTGTTGGCGTAAATACAGGCGGTGCTGCTAGTTGGATTCCGCTTTTTGATAAATCGGCAAAGGAGGGAGGCCATTGTGTGAAAAGTGGAAATGTTCCTCATAATAGTGTGTCTTGGATGGAAGCTAATGTGCTTGGTGCTGGCACAATATCATTTTGGTGTAAAACATCTTGCGAGCATGATGATGATGGTACGTTTACATGGGATCGATTAATGGTTTTTACTAATAATATAGAGATTACAGAATGGCGAATGGATGGTGAAAGTGGTTGGACGAGGAGAGAATTGTCTTTTGAAGGGGGCGAAAATGTTATCAGATGGTGTTATTTTAAGGATGAAAGTGATAGCGTGGGTGGGGATTGCGCATGGGTGGATGGCTTGAGATGGACGAGAGCAGGAATTCCCGAATTGTCTGCGACTGCCACTTCCGCTGAAGTTGCATCTGCACTTGAAGGTTCTATGGATGCGAAACTTGCTGAGAATATAAAGACTGCGGCGGAATATGCGGCGTATCACACTTGGGCGTTGGGGATTGAAGGCGTTACTGCACAGCAGGTGAAGGAATCTCCTAATGCCTGGCTGTCGTTTGCGCTTGATGCAGATGGATTGATTGCTGCGGTGCCGAAGGAAGGTGATGTTGTTATTGATGCCTTTGAGAGTGCGGCTACAGATGGCGCATTTGAGTTTGCGGTCAAGATTGACGGTATTGCAGTCGGAGACAATGCGTCGGCGGCGAATATCAGGAAGGTGTTTGATATTGAAGGAGCTGAGAAGTTAGTGAGTGGTAGAGCTGGATTCAGTCCTGATAATGTGGAGGTGAATGCTGCAGCGCCAGAGAACGGTAATGTTAAGTTCACCGTCACGCCGAAGGGCGGCGGCGAAGGGGCTCGCCTCCCTACCAGCTTTTTCTTCCGTGTGAAGATGAAGTGAGGGGTGGCAATATTAAAACAACGGCCCTATTCAATAGTCTTGCAGAGATCATACATAAATTAGGCGTGCGCTTGTCAATTTGATAACAAATATGTATGTAAAGTGCCATATTTTTTTAGGAGGCTTGCCAATTTGCATACAATTATGTTATCATATTGCCCTATGACACATTGGAATGCTATAAATGAAATTGGATTAGATAATTATGGGATTGTCACCACTGACGATGCTAGAGGTATCTGCAATCCAAGTATAGAACTGCCGCGCTGGGTTAAGAGCGGCAGATTGGAGAATATTGGAAGAGGAGTTTATCGGCTTAGTCAGTATACACCTACTGAGCACGATCAGTATGCCGAGGCCGTTGCACTGGTTGGCAAAGAGGCTTTTGTGTATGGCGTTAGCGTTCTTGCGATGCATAATCTTGCGCTTGTAAATCCATCAAAGGTTTATGTGGCGACAAACGCACGACTACGTAAGCGCTTGCCGGAATGGGTGGAGATTGTTCGTCCAAAGGCACCTGTTAAAAGAGATGATTTTAACGGTATTAGAAGTCAGAGCGTTGCTGATGCTATTGTAACATGTAAGAATTCGCTTATGAGAGAGCGTCTTGTGTCGGCAATTGTTGATGCGAAGCGTAGAGGATTGATTGATCATGCTGAAGCGCAAGAGTTAAAAAAGGAGTTTGGGATATGAAGAGACCTAATTCAGCGGCTAATTTGATAAGAGCCATCAAAAGGTACTGTGGCGTTAATCAGGATGATATTCGCTTGGCTTGAGCGATGGCTGATGTGATTGTGGGACAGATGCTGCCCGGCGGGGTTGTGAAAGGCGGGAGTTCGTTGATGTTCCGTTATGGAGGCGCGGTTACTCGTTATACAAAGGATGTTGATACTGCGCGGTCAGTGGAGCTTGAAGCATATTTGGAATCCTTGCGATTGAAGCTTGCAGAGGGCTGGAATGGATTCACCGGGAAGATTGTAGATGTGGAGCCTCCTTCACCTCCTAAATAGTTCTCTCTGCCGTAGATGATGCGGTTGAGTGGGTGAATGAATTCGTAAACCGTATTGTAAAGGCATAGTGGTGCGGCGGAATATGCTCATTCCAGACATGGCACATTTGAGTTTGCGGTCAAGATTGACGGTATTGAGGTTGGCGATAATGCGTTTGAGGCGAATATCAGAAATGTGTTCGATATTGAAGGGGCGGAGAAGCTGGCGAGCGGAGGAGCTGGATTCAGTTCTGATAATGTGGAGGTGAATGCCGTTGCGCCAGAGAACGGCAATGTGAAGTTTATCGTTACGCCGAAGTTGGGGAACGGGGAATTGGGAACGGGGAACGGCGAAAAGCCAAAATCCTTCTTTTTCCGTGTAAAGATGAAACAATAGAAAATACGATAGGTTTTCAATCTGTTAGTTACCACCGCATTTTGCGAAATGCGGTGGTAACTTTTGTAAAGATTGCGACAGATAAAGCACCGTTAAAATCTGTTCGAAACTGCGGTAGGTTTTGCGATGACCACAGTTTGCAAACTATGGTCATCACTCATTCTCACAAATCAGATTGGTGGAGATGAGTGTTGATTGGTGGACGATGGGGAATGTTGCCATCCACCTTCGCCAAGGCGGATACCGAACTCCAAACTCGAACTAGCTCTCCAAACCTCCCTAACCCCTAACCCCCGATCCCTATCCCCTATATGCGAAGGGCGGCTATTTTTGATATACTACCCATTATGAATGGATATAATTCAGTTGTCTGCATAAAGCAGGTACCAGACACGAAGAAAGTGACCGGAGAGGCCATGAAGGCCGATGGCACCATCAACCGTGCGGCTTTGCCTGCAATTTTTAACCCCGAGGATAAGAATGCTCTTGAAGCGGCTCTTTCGGTAAAGGAACGCTACGGCGGCACAGTTACCGTGATAACGATGGGTCTCCCTGCTGCAACGGCAGTCCTTCGTGAGGCGTTGATGTGCGGCGCAGATAGAGCAGTGCTCGTAACCGACCGCAAAGCGGCTGGCTCCGATACGCTCGCTACGAGTTACATTCTTTCTATGGCGGTGAAGAAGTTCAACCCCGATCTTGTTTTCTGCGGCCGTCAGGCCATTGACGGCGACACGGCTCAGACAGGTCCTCAAATCGGCGAGAAACTCGGCTATGCCGTAGTCACTTATCTTGAAAAGCTTTCTCTTGAAGGCAATGAGGCTCTTGCCGTGCGTGACATCGGAACAGGTGTTGAGACGTGCCGTGCAAAACTGCCAGCGCTCTTTACCGTCACGGAAAAGTTTGGAGAACTTAGGCCCTTTATTATGCGCCGCGTGATGAAATGCAAAAATGCGGAGCCTGAGATTCTCTCTTGTGATGATATCGGCTGCGAAGAGGCGCGTTGCGGTTTCGCCGGCTCTCCCACAAGCGTTAACAAGATTGAATCTGTTGTTCTCGCCGGAGGCGAGTTTAAAGAGGTCGCCGCGACAGATGAAGGCGTTCAGGCTCTCGTCTCTGAGCTCATCAAGGACCATACGATCGGGTAAAGGAGTTTTATGAAGAATACAAAAGGTGAAGTCTGGGTATTCGCGGAGCAGGAGGAGGGCAAGCTCTCTGAGGTTCCTTTTGAGCTTCTCGGCAAGGCCCGCTCTCTTGCGGATAAACTCGGCGTGAAGGTAGGAGCGGTCCTCATGGGCAGTTCCGTAGAGGCTCTTTCGAAGGATCTGTTCGAGGCGGGAGCCGATATAGTCCATCTTATTGATGACGAGCGTCTCTCTACGTTCCGCAATAAGGCTTATCGCCATGCCATGGTCGAGCTTATAAAGGAAGTTTCTCCTCAGATCGTCATTTTCGGCGCTACGCACATGGGGCGCGATCTTGCTCCGTCCGTCGCTTCCGCGCTTGGCTGCGGCCTTACTGCCGATTGCACCGATCTTCAGATTGGCGACTACGAGGATAAGAAGACGAAGGAGACATTTACGAACGTTCTTCATCAGATCCGTCCTGCGTTTGGCGGCAATATCATAGCCACTATCGTAAATGCGCGCAACTGGCCTCAGATGGCTACTGTGCGTGAAGGCGTTATGAAGCCTTTGGAGCGCGAAGAAGGGCGCAAGGGCGAGATAGTCAAGCATGCTTCTCACCTCGATGGCGTTGAAATTCCTGTTGAGGTTGTTGAGATTATTCGCAAGACTTCGTCCGTCAATCTTAAGGGCTCGCGAATAATCGTCTGCGGTGGTGCAGGTGTAGGCTCGAAGGAGAATTTCAAGCTTCTTCACGATCTTGCCAATGCGCTTGGTGGCGCAGTCGGCGGGTCGCGCGCGGCAGTCGACCTTGGCTATTGCGAACACGAGCGTCAGATTGGACAGACTGGTGTTACGGTGCGCCCTGCGCTTATGATAAGCTGCGGCGTTTCTGGTGCTGTCCAGCATCTTGCTGGCATGCAGGACTCTGCAAAGATCATCGCCATCAATACCGATAGAGATGCGCCTATTTTCCAGGTTGCGCACTATGGCATCGTTGGAGATTTGAATGTAGTCGTTCCAAAGTTGATCAAGGCCATTCGCGCCAAGGGGGAATGATAAAATGGGTAATTTCTACAAAGATAACAAGGATATCGAGAATGTCATCGACCTTCTCGATTTGGGCGAGGTTGCCTCTCTTCTCGAGGAAGATTTTAAGTTCGCCAAGGAGTACGATTTCGCGCCGAAAGACGCGGCAGATGCGATCGACAACTATAAGCGTGCGATCGATCTTTGCGGCGACATTATGGCCAATCGCATCGCTCCTCTTGCCGAGGAGACGGATCTTGTTGGCAATACGCTGAACGAAGATGGCTCAGTGACGCGCGCTCCTGGCATGAAGCTCGCCATTGAGCTTTTCGGTAAGACTGGCCTTATGGGCGTTACGATTCCTTACTATCTTGGCGGTCTTAACATGCCTTGCACCGTTCTTACGGCTTGTAACGATATCGTAAGCCGCGGCGATGCAGGTCTTATGAACCTCTTTGGTCTTCAGGGAATTGCAGAGACGATCAACTGGTTTGCCGACGAGGATATCAAGAAGGAATATGTCCCGCGCCTCGTTTCTGGCGAATGGACTGGTGCGATGGTTCTCACCGAGCCAGATGCAGGCTCTGACCTTCAGTCTGTTAAGACTTCCGCTTATCAGGATAAAGATGGCGTCTGGCGCGTTAATGGCGTTAAGCGCTTCATTACCAACGGTTGTGGCGAAGTTCTTCTCGTTCTCGCTCGCACCGAGCCTGAGTTCAGTGATGGCCGCGGTTTAAGCTGCTTGCTCGTTGAGAAGGGGCCTTGGGTCAAGGTGCGCCGTCTTGAGAATAAGCTTGGCATCCATGGCTCGCCCACATGCGAGATGGTCTTCACGGAAGCTCCTGCCAAGTTGATTGGTCTTCGCAAGCGTGGTCTTATCACCTATGTTATGGCGCTTATGAATGGCGCGCGTATGGGTATTGCCGCGCAGGGAACGGGTATTGCAGAAGCTGCTTATCGCGCGGCGCGCGACTATGCTGCTTCAAGAAAGCAGTTCGGCGTTACAATCGACACATTCCCCGCTCTTCGCGAGCTTATGTCGACAATGTCTGTCGAGCTTCAGGCTTCCCGTCTTCTTACTTATTATGCGGCCAAGAATGTCGACTTGGAGTTCGGTCTTGGCAAGAAGTTTGAGGCCCTTAAGGGAACGCCCGAGGCGCAGGCTGTTCGCGCGCGTCTTAAAAAGTATGCGGCGTTCAACAAGATGCTCACGCCCATGGCGAAATATTATGGCTCCGAGCTTTCGATGCGCAATGCGCAGGGTGCGATTGCCGTTCTTGGTGGATCTGGCTTTATGAAGGATTATCCTTGCGAGAGGTATCTTCGTGATAGCCGCATCACCACGATTTACGAGGGAACTTCTCAGTTGCAGGTCGTTGCCGCGATTGCAGGCGTGACAGGTGGCCTTGTGCACGATGTCATCGACGATATTCTCGGCGAAGGGTGGTCTTCAGAGCATCCGCGCATGACGGCTCTTCTTAAAGAACTTGATGAGGCTATTGCATACGTCAAGGGGAGGGAGGACTCCAAGACTTATCTTGATCTTTCCGCCCGTAAGCTCGTTGATGCAGGAATCGCCCTTATTGTCACGGCGCTTTTCTTCAAGATGTCTGAAAAGTATTCGAACAAGAAGGCGGCGCTTGACTTCTGGCTTGCCAACGAATTTGCCCGCGTGCGTGGGGAGATTGCGAAGGTGATGTCGGGGTATGCCGGTGCGACGGATGATTTTGATGTCCTTGCGCCAATGCCTCCGGTCGAGGACTGAAGAGGCCGCAGTTGAAAAAGCATGACGCCCCGCTTGAAAAAGGCGGGGCGCTTTTTTGCAAAAAAATAACGGTGTTTAAATCACCGTTCTTTTTTATTGGTAAGCCGAGGGTCGGATTCGAACCGACGCGTCCTTGCGGATCCTGATTACAAATCAGGCGCAGTCAACCACTGTGCCACCCCGGCGTCAAGTAATGCGTAGTATATCATATTTTCTGACGATTTGGTATAATACACGTTAATAAAATTAAAAATTTCTATTCTTATGTTCAAACCAGTTTCAAATAGGGTCGCTTTCCCGAAAATGGAAGAGGAAATTCTTCGCATTTGGGAAGAGCGCGGTACTTTTTCAAAATCCTTAGAGCGTAATCGCGATAAAGAGCGTTACACATTTTATGATGGGCCTCCGTTTGCGACAGGGTTGCCTCATTACGGCCATCTTCTTGCAGGCATAATCAAAGATATTGTTCCGCGCTACCAGACGATGCGCGGAAAATACGTGGAGCGCCGCTTTGGTTGGGATACTCACGGTCTTCCTATTGAAGCTCTTGCCCAGGAAGCTCTTGGCGTTGCAGGTGCGCCTGAAATCAAGGCTCTTGGCGTTGATAAATTCAACGAGCAGTGCCGCTCGATGGTTCTTAAATACGTCAATGAGTGGGAAAAGACTGTCACGCGCATGGGTCGGTGGGTCGATTTCAAGAACGACTATAAGACGATGAACCCTGATTACATGGAGACTATCTGGTGGGTCTTCAAGCAGCTTTGGAATCAGAATCGCGTCTATAAGTCGCATAGAATCATGCCGTACAGTTGGAAGCTTTCAACTCCGCTTTCCAACTTTGAAGCAGGCAGCAACTATAAGGATGTTCAGGACCCTACGGTTACTTGCCGTGTTCGTGCAACGTCAGTAGCGAGTGAAGAGTTGAGAGCTAAGAGCGAGGGGAGCGTACTTTATTTCCTTATTTGGACGACGACACCTTGGACGCTTCCTTCCAACCTTGCTATTTGCGCAGGCGCTAAACTCGATTATGTCGCCGTGCGCGATTTGACGGATGAGGCCCGCCCAGTTTACGTTATGGCAAAAGCCCGTCTTCCTTTCATATTCAAGAAGGAAGAGATGTATGAAATTGTTTGGGAAGGCAAGGGCGAAGAGTTGAAAGGCTCTGAATACGAGCCTATTTTCCCGCATTTTGCCGACAAGAAGGCTGAAGGCGCATTCCGCATCACAAACGACGATTACGTGACGACCGACGACGGTGTGGGACTTGTTCATATCGCCCCCGCATACGGCGAGGACGACTTCCGCGTTTGCAAAGAGGCTGGAATTGCGGCTTTTGTTGATCCACTCGACGAGTCATGCGCATTTACAGATGCGTTACCTGAGTTTAAGGGCAGGTTCTGCAAAGATTGCGATAAAGACATTATCAAGCTTCTTAAAGCGGAAGGTAAGCTCGTCCATCAATCGACGATTGTCCACTCGTATCCTTTCTGCGACAGAACCGATACGCCTCTTATCTATCGCGCCATTGATGCGTGGTATGTGCGCGTCGAAGATTTGCACGAGCGTCTTGCCGCGAACAACGCGCCGGTCCACTGGACGCCGGAATACGTCGGCGAGAAGCGTTTCGGCAACTGGCTTAAGGAGGCGCGCGACTGGAACATTTCTCGCAACCGCTTCTGGGGCAGCTGCATTCCTGTATGGATCAACGATGAAGATCCTGAGGATATGATCTGCATCGGTTCTGTTAAGGAACTTGAAGAGCTTTCAGGCGAGAAGGTTACAGACCTTCATAAGCATTTCATCGACAAGATTGTCATCAAGAAAGATGGCAAGACGTATCACAGAACTCCCGAAGTGCTCGACTGCTGGTTTGAGTCTGGTTCAATGCCTTATGCTCAGCAGCACTACATGGGAGAGTGTGAGAATGTTCGAATGAGCGAATGTTCGAATGATGGAGCGCAAGCCGATTCAAACATTCAAACATTCAAACATTCAAACATTGACAGTTTCTTCCCGGCCGATTTTATCGCCGAAGGTCTCGACCAGACACGCGGCTGGTTCTATACGCTTATGGTGCTAGGCACTTGCCTTTTCGACAAGTCGCCGTACAAGAACGTTATCGTTAACGGTCTTATTCTTGCTGAAGACGGCAAAAAGATGTCGAAGCGCCTCAAGAACTATCCTGACCCCAACTTGATGCTCAATACCTACGGTGCTGATGCGATTAGGCTCT
>JAEIGA010006612.1_pt1 | contig 17658 bp, 28 predicted proteins | sample 9270691 | NCBI WGS metagenome assembly JAEIGA01 (sample SAMN17057246, study PRJNA624740) | gut metagenome | biome: biome; isolation source: fecal sample | host: Bos grunniens | place: China: Xizang | collected 2019 | reverse complement strand
GAGACGTCAACTAAAAAGAGGTGATAACCCCGGAGCTGCGTTCTTTACAAGAGTCTTGTTAACAGGTGCAAGAGAAGTAATCTGATATACGCAGATACCGCTATTGATACCAATGATACCAACACCGAACTTCTTGTATGTCTGGATCTCTCTAGACCAATCCTTGTTCTCCCACTCTCTTACAAGTGCGTCGCCTTCGAAAGCGATCTTGATCGGCTTCTCAGCGCCAGTAGGGATAATGTATGCGTAAGACGGATCCATTACCTTCTCTGTATTTGTAGCATCTTCGAAAGAGTTAGGAAGAATCATTACGTTATGGCCTTTGTAGTTTGCAAGGTAACCAGTTGTCCACAGTGTGTTCTTCTGCTCATCAGAAGCCCAACCCTGATCCGGAACCATCATAGCTGCAAACTCGAAAGTACAATAGATTGTAGACTTTCCATAAGCATCAGCAATCTGAAGCAGCTGATCCATCTTAGACTGTACGAAACCTGTATCAGACTTCTTGTTTGTCTCCTGGATCTTTGTAATAACACTCTTCAGAGCCTTAGCGATCTCACGATAAACTGCTTCGTTAAGACCATCATTGATAATCTCAACTACGTCAGCCATATCAATTCTACCATCAAGATATTCCTCGATACCGATCTGAGCAGCACCACCAAATGCCTCTGTAGGAACCTCTAATGTGTATCCATCAAGCTTAAATACTTCGTATACACCAGCAAGACCAACCTTAGTAACGAACTTCTTAGCACGCATCTTAGATGCTACAGAAGTCTTAACTGAGAAGATTGGCTTGTCACCCTGTGCGAACTGACGAACGTCTGCGAAAGATCCGTACTGCTCGATAACACGTGCAGGAAGAACTTCATTAACAACTTCCTCAATCAGCTCGAAAAGGATATTCTTATTCTCCTGGTATAATCTATAATTACCAGCAATTTCTTTTAACTCTGCACGCAGAGTATCATTTAATTCATTATAACTATATTGCTTTTCACCAAAGCTATAAGCAACAGCAGCAGAAGGATTAGCCTTTGCTACGACTTTAGCAAGAGTAAAAAGTTGTTTCTTATCTAATGCCATGACTTAAATCCTCCTTATATTATAATACACGCTGTAACTTTACAGCTGCTTGCATATCAGGCATAGTTGTAATTGCAACTACCTTAAATGCAGGTGCGGTTGCGGTTGCGCCAACTCCAAGAACTTCAAGATATCCATCATCACCAACAACAAGTGTATTCCCCTCAGCTACTGCAACACCAGTAGTTTCTGCGGAATCAGATGTGTTAGCCTCAAGTGTATTAGTTGTATAGATATCACCAATATTTGTCTTGAATAGACGAGGAACCATTTCTCCATCTACATAATCCTTCTTAACCATAGCAAAATCCTTATGGTTCTGCTTACGAGGATCATATAGCTTTTCTTCATTGTAAACTAACAGCCACTCACCGGCAACATCCGGATCAGCAACGGCTTGTCTATTTTCGTAATCATACTTCAGGAACATACCATTCTCGATAACGCCAAGATCCTTGTCCGCAATAAGCTGAGCATAGATCTGACCAGTTCTCTGAGCAGATAAATGGTTAGGCTCTACTTGACCAAAACCAATTCTCTTAATTGTAGCCATTTGGAAATTCCTCCTTATTTATTTTCATTGTATCTATCTACGGCTTGTAGCCATTCAGGTACTTCAGTACCTTCACTATATTGAGCATTAACTGTCATTCCAGCCATGTCCACCTTAGTATCATTAGCGGATGTGTAACTTACCTTCTTCTCAAAGCACATAATCGCTAACTTAGATTTAATCTCATCGAGAGAATATTCTGCTTTATGAGCAATAACATCTTCCTTATCTGCATCAGAAAGCATATAGAACTCTGCGATAAGAGCATCTTTCTGCTTGGTTTCTACCTCAGACTTGAAAGCACGAAGCCTTTCGATTTCCTCAGAAAGTTCGTTAAACTTAGCTTGAAGATCTGCATGACTCTTTTGAAGTTCATCATACTCAATTTGAATTAAAGCATAATCTTTTTCTTTCTTCTCTTTGTCATCTTCCTTATCGTCTTCTTTCTTCTCACTATCGTCTGACTCTTCTTTCTTGTCGTCTTCCTTATCTTCTTTCTTTTCAAATTCAGAAGTAGCTTCTATATTACTTTCATTTTCTGCTGCAACTGCTTCAACTGGATTGTCCAAAGTTTCTGCTGGAGTTTCAGCAATTGGCTCTTCTGCTTCTGCGGTAGCAACTGGCTCTTCTACAACAGGAGCCGGCTCTTCTACAGTTGCAGGAGCTTCTGCTACAACTTCCGGAACTGCTGCTGCAGCTTCGATAACTGGTGTTTCACCTTGACCAACAGTTGACTTAGTTTCAACTTGTTTCTCTTCGATATTCACTGTCTCTTTACCTCCTTGTAGAGTTTCTTGCAGCTCTTTCATCATAGAATATAGAGTTCTCTTGAACTTATCATCTAATGAGAAAGTTCTGCTTACACTAGGAGCGGTAATGCTAGATCCTTCAAAGCAAGGTTCAACATCGTCCCCTAGAATACATAACTTAGAAAATATTGCGTCATTTATTATAAAAAATTCATGATCGTCATTAGCCTCTTTTGACCAAAATCCCATCATAGATTCTTCATCAAGTTCCATGGAGTGCGGTTTCCCGCCATCCATAAGCACTTGTTGAGCTTCTTTATACTGTCCAGTCCACAGGTAACCAGTAGTCATCAAATAAGTTCTTAATACAGATTGGCCATTTTCATCATATTCCTCAAATTCTTGGAACCATACTTCCGCATCAGGAGCAACAAAACCATAAGGCTTTGTTAAATTCTGAAAATGAATACCCTCTCCATCATAAATAACCTGGTCACCGTGGTCAAAGAAATCGCCTTTATCTGGTCTGTAGTATCCTACAATCGGTGCTCCACGTAATGTCTTAGCCATTGCTTGTGCAGTAGGCTTGTCAATAGCAGTAGAGTTACGATTCTTACCGAGATAAAATACTTTGATTTCACACTTAGACATCATCGGGTTAATGTCATTAGGCTGAAGATTAATGAATTCTGGGTCTCTTATTGTCGCAATAGACTGATAACCATTCATCTCATAAATCCTCCCTCATTAACTTTGACTTTCAAGGTTCTGAATAGTTTTTTCTGACTTTTGGTCATCTGGCTTTTCAGGGCGGCCAGCTCCTTCCTGTGGATTACCTGTTGTAACACTTAATCCTTGTCTGCGGCGACCAGTTTGTTGTTGAGCAAGTGCATCCGCGTTCATAGTATTAGATGTTAATGGCGGTACAAATACAGTTACTAAGTTCAGTAAGTCATTCTCAAAGAACGCATTAGCAAGAATTGAACTCTGAGATAATCCCATAGCAATCTGCGGTAGCATCTTAGAGTAACCCATTTGAGTCTGTTCTTTGTATAACTTAGAAAGTTCTTTATAATCATACACTGTTGTAGGAAGGATATTAGCTGTGTAATAAACTTTCTTAGGTGCGCCATTAAAATTAATTAAAATCATATTTAACACCGCTTCAAACTGGTAAACTAAGTTACTCATCATAGCGGAGTCATTTATCATTGATTTCTCAATAGCAAGATTTCCATCAGTATTAAATTGCATCTGTGAAATACCTGCTTCATTAAATACAGTACGTTCAACTTTCTCAAGATCATCTACTGTTGTAGTAGTATTGCGGTCGGCCATATCTGCTACTTCTACGTCAGCAAAAGTAGTTAATACGTCAATACCAATCGCACGAGAAAGCATCTTTACCGCATTATTGTGAATTTGCTGCGCTTCATCTAAATCAAATATCATATCACCATTCTTATCAAGCGGAAGTTGCTGAACGATAATCTTTAACAGCTTCTGCGCCATTCTCTTACGATCCATTTCCTGAGCTTCAACTAAGTCAATAATCGCTGGAATAACATTAATAAGTGGCGGGTAATCAGATTCATTAAGATTTAATTTAAACGCACACTTTGGATCAAGCATATACCATCCTGCGGTATCTCCCGCAAAGTCTCCCGGTAATTTACCATTGATATACATTCTATAACCTTTAGCAAAATCATCTGGAAACATTTTAAGGATTCTTGAACGATATGCTTCATCAGGGTATAGATCTTTAAAATACCTCATATTAAATTCTACAACTGGCATACCATTCTGACTATATCTTGATCTACAGTATTGAGGCGCTAACTCTTGAATTGAAGGTGCAGTTTTACCAAAGATGATATATCCATAATAAACCCCTTCCTTTATTACTCTTAAAGCAATATTACTCATGGTATGTTTTGCTTTAAAATTATCGAGGTAACGTAATACTTTAAAGAAATTATCTAAAATCTTGTTTACATTCTTCGAATCAATATCACCTTTTTCAGAATCAGATGGATATGTATCACCGCCACTAACATATGGCACTACATACCAATCATATTTATAAAGTCTTGCAAGGTAATTACAAAGTCTTGAATAAATACCGCTAACTCTATAATAAAAAAGTGATATATTCCGCATAGTTGCAACGTCATTATTTGCAATAGCTTTTAAGATAAATTCCTTATCACTAAAATTAGGTTTAACCTTTTTTAGAGGAGTAGTAATTACCGCATCCTCTAAAAGTTTAACGCCTACTTTAATTTTATTATAATCAGTCATTCCAGTTACAGGATCAATAGGAAGTTGTGAACGAGATGTAGCACTATGCATAGTAAGATCACGAGTAGGGCCTCTTCTAGCTTTCTTTGCCATCTTTTCAATCCTCCTTAGTATCCCGCTAAGTTCATAATATAATCATAACTTAACAGAAATTCATCGGTGTATGGTATAGCAATTAGTTTATAACCATGTTGCTTACAATACTCCCTTTTTTTCATATCATTAAATTGTTGTTTACGCAGTCCTGACCAACCGCCAAATTTTTCTTTAGGCTCATAATGCTGAATACCTTGATATTCAATAAGAAAATCAAGGTCTCCTTCATCATCGAAGACTGCGAAGTCAAATCTTAAAGGGCGTCCGGTGTTTGATACCAGATCCGGAAAACTGTATTCTTCTTGATATTCTAATCCTGCTTCTTCTAATATTTCTGCTATTGTAATCTCTCCACGACTAGCCTTCATCTAACCACTCCTTTTTATTGACTATTATATATCATTTTTATACAAACTGGCTTTATCAAAATTGTCCAGCCTAATTATACAACATTAAATCTGAGAAGTTGAATTTCTTACGCTTGCGCCTATCTTCCTCATATTTCTTAATGTAGTATAACCCGTATTCAAAAGCAGAGAATTTATCTTTAGGAGTTCCTTTAGATGATTGCTTTAGAATAATATTTACACCTTCATTATCTTCAATCAAGTTAAGCATCTGTTCCCGCAACGATGTAGTGAGAGTAAATGGCATTAAGTATTCCGCACGTTTCTCTGGAGTCATACCTTGTCCAAGCTTGGTCTCCATGAGTTTTAACTTTGCGGTGGTCTCGTCAATTAGGAACTTAATCTTGCCACTTGATAACTGAGTCTGAACAAAAGTATGAGCTTCTGTATTAATAGGAGCGTTTGCCTTAATCAAATAAATAGCATCTTTTTCACAATCAGGAGTGCGATACTTTTTATATTCAGGATACTCATCAAGATTATCTACGCCGAATGGCGGTAAAGTTTCTCCAGTCTTAGGATCAACTTGTGATTTAATCATATAGTCAACAAAACCAATACCAAGACCATTTGCGTCAATTGCGCACATACGTGCCTTATATTTATAATAAAGTTGTTTTAAATTGATCGCTTGCTGCTCGAAGTGCTCTTCCTCCCAAGTATATATGTTTACAAGAGAGATAAGTGGTGCTCCTTGCGGTTGCGGGGTTACCTTTAATACGCATACTTCAGTAGTACATCCTTTACGACCAACGTCAACACCTAATACATAATAAGCAGATTTGCTACTTCTTCCGCTGAATTCATATTCAGGCTGGTTCAGAATACGATATTTGTCAAAAATCTCTGACGAGAAATAAGCATTTTCCGCATCTCCGCTCCATTCTGACTCATACTCACGTCCGAATGAGCTGTCATTATAAGTGCCATCGAGCTTCAGCTGCTGGATAAAGTTCTTCGCCAGTAACCCTTCCGCAACTGGGATGCGCCATGTACCGCCCATGATTACCGCCTGTTCAGTTCCAGTAATCTGTTCCAATAAGGTCATCATCAGCTTATCATAAGCAAATGTATTTTTCCATCCTGCAGTGGTTACATAAATCTGGCTCTTGTTAATAACTTCTTCATCATGTCTGCTGCCATCTGGAAGTAAGCGGTTAACGTTCATAGTAGGAATAATAACTTCATTAAGTAAAGTTCCATCTACAAGGATGCACTCCTCAATAAGACCTCCTGTAGCACGGCGTCCACGAGAGCTTTGCCTTGCTGCCATAACATCAAGCATACTGCCATTCTTAAATAGAAATGTAAATTCTTCTTTCGAAGATTTAGATTTACCACGTTCAAAATTGACCTCGTTTGCTAATCCGGGAATCAACTTACATAACTCCTCTGCCTTTTCCCGCACAATACCGGTAGCTTGCTCCTTACCGCCGGTTGTAACGAAAAGATGACAACCAGGGTAGAAAATACATCTAAGCATCAGCACCAATACTGATAAAAACGATTTTGAATATGCACGAGGATAAACCGCATAAACGTGGCGGTTGCGCATGGCTTGACGGAGAAATATACGTTGATATGTGTATAACTTAAACGACTTTTCCCGCTTCTCTTCCGGTAAGCAACTTACACAAAAATCAATATATAAATCTGGATATTCTCTATAAAAAGCTATAGCCTTCCTTAATTCAGGGAGGCATGCAGCAATTCTTTCTTTTGATATACCTATCTTTTTAATACTATGAGAATCACCATGTTTACTTAAAATTTCGGATAATGAATCATTTATCTTTTCGTTTATAATGGTATCATTATATCGTTCCATTATATCATTCAGTGCCATTGGGCTCACCACCCTTCTTCTCGTATGCGTTAGATTCTTGAGTGATTTTAGAGTCTTCTTCTCTTTCTTCAGCTATACGTTCATAATACGCAGCGATATCCTCGTCATCTATTTCATCATCGAGAGCTTCCTCATTATTCTTTTCCATAGCCTCTTGTTCAAGTTGAATTTTCTTTAAGTAGTTCTCAATCTCTTGACCAAATCCTAAATCATGGGTAATTAAATTTTTAACATAAGAATTACTATCTTTAATGATCTTATCAATAATATCTAAATCATAATCAGTTTTATATCTTGGAATAAATCCACCTTGAGCTTCACACTCCATGATAAGGACACCCGTACAATCAATTTGTCCATTATCTTTATCTTTATTTTGAGCTGCTGTAAATTTAGCAGATTTCCGCAAATCGCTATTAACTCTGGCAAGCTTTTGATAACCGTCAATATCACCTAAGTCAAGAGCTTGATTCATCTTAAGGTCTGTCTTGCACATAAAAATAAGTGTATTGCGGGAATCGGCATCTTGGATATCGAAGGAGTTAATCATCTCATTATACTTCTTCTCCAACTCTACCCATTCTGCGGGTGTATATAAACGACCCCACTTTAATGCCAAATTAATCTTATCTTCCGCAGTTAATTCCGCACCAAAATCAGGTAGTTCAGATTCAGGTAAAAACTTATCTTCAATAAACCCGCCATCCATAGGAATAACTTCCGCACCAGGGAAGTTGAAGCCCATATCAACAACATCTTCATGTTGTGTTTCTGTTGAAGCAAGCGTTTTATATTCCGCTTCAGAAATTAACCCCTCGTCCAATTGCTTCTTAAGGGCTTCATCTTTTTCACGAATTATCTCTTTTTCTTCTTCAGTTAGCTCAACCGCCTGACCTTCTTGCTCTTGGAGCATTTCAGAATCCGCCCAAGTATATCGTTTACCAGTCTTTGGGTTTACCCATTGTTTTAATTTCATTTTAGTAAGATATTTACCAAAAACAACAGGCCCATGACATTTTTTAGGATCTTCTTGGAAAGTCTTATCTCTTAATGCGTTCCATGCAGAAGGTACATAAGGAATATCAAATCTCTCAATTAGCCATAAAAAAGTATTTGGATCAAATGCATCTACATGCGCGCAAAGACAATCCTTGCACATTTCATCTCTTGTACCATCAGGGTGCTTATAAAACTTTATTTCAGACATAGTCTTTTTGCATCTTTTACAAGTACATTTTTGTTTTACTTCTGTCATAATTCTTTTACCTTTCCAACTTTTTTATTTCTGCAATCCTTACAGATACTATACCAACCATCTTTGCTAGTTTTATTCTTTGAAAAGAATTTATTATGACCTAATTTAATTTGCCCACATCTGCTACACCGCTTCCAATAACCAACTTCTTCTTCAGTATAATGCCATTCTAACCAGTCTTTTTGTGCTTGCTCTGCAATAAGTTTTGGTATCTTATTCCGCCATAAAGATGAAATATACTCGACAGAAAATTGCACGCCAAAAGTAGATAGAATTTCTTTTTGAATATCCTCATTCTTCATCCCATCTATTTTATATACCATTATATCATAATACATTGGAAATTCTGCGAGAGCTCGCTCTATCGTATCCTCAAGATCGAGAATGAAATAATACATATCAGACTCAAATTTTCCATAAGCATCTTCCTTGAGCTTTGAATAATTACAAAGCGCAAGGGACACATGAGTTGGAATAAGAAGGCTTAGATTCGCCGTAATACTTAAAGTCCCATCTTCATTAGGCGTAATATGCTCGTATAAATCGAGGCGGGTGGCAGATTTTGTTACGTTAACGCAATTCACAACTCTTTGATGTGAAGCTCGAATAACGTATTGATCCTTATATAAATCTTTAATATTTTGATTAATGGAAAGTCTTGCTTTCCCTTTCGCAGTTTTAAATGCTTCTTTAAGTCTTATGATTGCATCATTATTTTCTTTTAATTCTGGAATAGCATCAATCTCCTCTTGGGTAATTTTCTTATACCGAGGAGTTAAAAAAGCATTTTTATCATTGATAGCAAAATTATAAATTAAATCTTCTTCTTGTAAATTATTATCGTCACCTGCATTATTGAATTTCGCTGAAAAACCTTCAAGACTAATTTCTCTTTCTGATAATGTAATTTGTCTATTTTTTGTTACTATTTGATATGATTTATCTTTCTTCTCTATCTTTAATATATAATCTCCTAATTTTGATAGATATTGATTTGTCAATTTTTCAGGCGGGGCTGTAGCTAAAATTTGTTCAACTAAAGCAATCCTATCCGCAGAGTCTTCTAATTCGTAATCTAATTTAATATATTGCTCATCTTGATTTTGTGTATTATTAGATTCCATATTGGACTCCTTTCTTTACTCTATAGATTTATTATACTAAAATTTTTCGTTTTTGTCAAGGGTCATTTAACATTTTTGACAAAGAAAAAAATCTTTGTTATAATATATATAGAAAATGAAAAATAAAGGAGATTAAGATATGGCTACAATGGCAAAGCATAAACAGAGAAGTAGAGTGACCTATAATGATAACAAGAGAAACGCTCAGCATTGGCTGATGACAAGACCATATATCCTGCCGGTTGGACTGAGACATTTTATGGGAACAATGCAAGATATTAAAGCTGAGGCTGATGCTACAAAAGAAGAGGAATAATTCATGTTAGAGTACAACGAGTTTCAATACCATGATAATGCGGAAATGGATAAACTTATATCTAAGTTTTACTGTCTTGGAAATGCAGAATTATTTTTTGTAGATAGTAAATTTTGGCTGAAGCATGGTAAGTTTAAAGGAGAACTTAATACAGATAAGTGGTTAACCATATCAGAGTTTAATCCACAGGTGAATTTCCTTGAACTAAACAATCTCAATGTGGAGGCGGCGATATGGGAATTATCACAGTTCCTTACAACTCGCGGGAACTCGTCCCAGACGGTAATAATCGTCTTCCCGCCATGTTGGGATAAAACTTATTTTAATAATCAAATTGTAAATAATATGCCAGGAGATTATAAGATTAAAGTATTATATAATAACAATGAATTGTTGATAATTGATGAAGGCGATGTAGAGAAAAGAGAATGGGAGAGAAGAAATGACAGTTTACGAAGCAGAAAATACTATTAGAAAAATTGGCTTCCCGCAGAATGAAGAAGATCAGGCAAAATATTCCAAGGCAACTTATGTTGTATTAAAAGCAATCCAAGAGGGATGGAATGTTGTTCCTCTCCGTAATTGGTCAGCAGATCTGGTCGCTGTTGGGGACGAAATTAAAGAAAAGATTGATAATCAAGAAGAAGATGATATTGAACCAAAAGATCTTTATTTGCTTGAACAAATTACTAATAATATGCTAATGGCTAGCCTGATTATGATGGAAGCTAAAGTTAAAGACATAGAGGATTTGAAATAAGATGGAAAAAGATACTAAAAAAATGATTGGTATGGTAACCCGCATATTCTTGTTAAGCGTGGCGGTGGCTATCTTGGTATTAGGACTTGCTTTTTTGTTAAGTTGGATTGGCTCTATTGTTTTAACAATAATATGCGCTTTATTGATCCCTTACATTATCGCGCTTTTTGTTGTTCTGTTAACGAATTCTGATAAAGTATTTTATTGGATAACTGGAGAAAAGAAATGAAACATTGTGGAAATTGCGTGCATAATAAATGTAGTGGGACTTTTTGTGGCTGGGATAGTTACTATTGCGAAATTTTAAATCAAGGTACTGATTTTCAAAATCTACACGAAACGTGCAGGAAATGGGCACGAAAACCGCCTCCGACTTTAGAGCAAATTATGGAGCAGGAGGCGAGAGAGAATTTACAGGAAACTTGGGAAGATATGCAAGATTGTATTAAAGATCAACTTTTCGCCTTTTGCGATGGGGATGAGAAAGAGTTAGAACGGTGCAATTCTACATTAAATCAAGCAACAACCGCATATCAAAAAGCGAGTAAAAATTATGAGAAATATACGAGGTAGATTATGACATTTGAAGAATTTATAGGAGAATAATATGGAAACTTATAAAGTAAGTGTAAATATTATGACTGATTTATTAATGAAACAAATCGAAGATTATGTCGAAACTGCTCTTCAATATGGAGAAAATAGTAATGAGCTTAAGAATCTTGAATATGAACAGCACTTACAATTTAATGCCACCGCGAACTTTTTAGGAATGTTAATGGAAACAGAAATAAAAAATATTATCAAAGGATAAGGAAGTGTAGATGATGAATGAAAAAAATTTGCGGGAGCTAGAATATGAGAGAGAAATGCAGGAACAGGCGGAATACATGTCGCGGTGGAAGTTGCGAAAGGAAATTAAGAAGAAGCTTCGGGCGCTGCGGAAGAAGGTTAGGAAAGATGAGACGTCCCTCCCGCAGCTCCAAATAATTGATAAAGATCTCGCAACACTCGTTGATTCCCGCACATTGGAGGCGTTAAGAATTTTGGAGGAAAATGGGAAAGATGTCCCCGCCCCGCAAACTCCTACAATTAAATACGTACCTTATCATGTGGAACATTATAAAAGAACGTTTGTTTATGATCCCCGTATGGTAGTTGCTTCTTCTACTGACCGCATAGAGGATGTTATTTTAAGGGAGATGGCTGAGGAGTTTGGATATGAGCTTTTGAAAGCAAATGCTATACAATATAGGATTTATAATAGCGCAATTATAGATAAAAAGCAAATTGAAATGAAAGTGGATGTGGTGGTGGAAAATAGATGTTAGATTGTACGAAGACATATAAGATGGTATTGACTGATGACGATGGTAATATTTACAAGAGCGATAATGTAGAAATACGAAATGCTAATATATATTTTACTGGGTATGAAGCAGATAAATTTGCGGAAATTGAATTGGTTATGCGGAGACTTTGTATTGAGGAGGCGGAGACGCCGCCTGAGATGCCATTAGCCGCGGTCGCCGCACAAGCAACGAAGATTATTCAAGAAGAGAAGCGGAAAAAGGCTCTTGAGAAAGAATGGATGCAGTTAACTGATGAGGTATGTAAAGCGATTAAAAAGGGTGAAAGTTATATTTGGGTAAAGGCTCTTTGGATAGAAAATGAAAAACGATTAATAGAAATGGGGTATGAAGTTTCTAAAATTGATACTGATAATGGCCATGTATGGAAGATTCGATGGGCGGAACCTTTTTATTTATCGTGATTCGAAACGGGGATAATTTCTCGAAAATCGTGTTGGGGATAATTTTCTCTGGGAAGTGGGGTGCGCAAACACATTTTACGAAACAAAATAAATTTTTTCCTAAAAACCCACCCCCCATCACCAATATTCCAAAATTTTTACCAGTACGTCGCGGACCTGACGCATTTTGGCAGCGCGATGAAATAAAACACACGGCGGGATATTTTTAATAAATACATAATTGATGATTATTATAATAATAAATAATTGATTGATTGTTCATCTCGTAATAAAGACTAAAGTAATTGATTTTACTTTAGTCTTTATTTTTTTATTGTCGTTGAAAAATATTTGTATATTTGCTCGGCACGCGAACAGTCATCAGCGTGCCGCTTTGCCAATCAGAAAGATGATACAACTTTTTTTCGAACGGTTGTTCGATTGTTCGAACATGTGTTTTCGCTCAAAATTCAAAAATTCTCAAAATGCGCTTTAGCGCATTAAAGTATTAAATTGTCTGACAATTTCAATCAATTGTGTGCAATTTAATTGCGTACAATCTAATTGCATACAATTAAATAGTGTGTGGCACTTTAACGCATTAAAGTGATGAATCGGGAAAACTTCAAAAATTCCAAAAACGCCAGTCGAACATACGTACGGAGAATCGAACGAGTAGGCGAAAAAGAACATGTGTTCGAACAATCGAACAAATGACAAAAAAACTTAAAAAAGTTTTTTACTTTCATTGTAACACATTTGCATGCATTTGTCAATAGTAAAATTATACAAAAATGTATTGTTAAGTTTGTGCATTTTGCCTATTGCGAACCGGAACAAACTATGCTATAATTAAATCAGAAAAAGAAAAAAGAATACAACAGAAAGGAAAGGTAAAGACTATGACAAGAGAAGAAATCATCAACAGAATCGAAACTTTAGAAGATAAAATGTTCTACCTTAAGATGAAAGACCATTGGACACCAAGAGATTTTGAGCTTGACAGAATGATGAATAACGAAGTGAGAAAACTGAAAAGAGAACTTGAGAATAAATAAAAAGTTGCGGTTTCCGCAACTTTTTTAATGTATCGTAAAAGCGGAAAACAATCATTTTTCCGCCGAACAATTATAACACATGAGACAGGGTTTTGTCAAGAGGAAAATTGCACAAAATAATAAATAAATAAAATCATTTTTTTGTGCAACATTTTGCTTGACAAAGTGCTTGAAACATGATACAATGAATACATCAAAAGGAACAACAAAGGAAAGAGAGGAAAAAGGAAATGGCAGTAATTAAGAAAGATGGTTTTGTAGTAGGAGTTGAGAAGGTAGATGCAGAGCGCATCAAGGTTCTTGAGGCAAACGGATTCGTGGTAATTCTGAAGTAATTACCACGAACAACCGGAAAAAATAATTAAAAAAATTGCAAAAAAGGGTTGACAAAACCGGACAAAAGGATTATAATAAATACAGAAAGTGAAACAAAGCACAAGAGAAAGAGAGGAAAAGATTATGACTAAGATGGAAATACTTGAACTGGTTAAGGAAATGCACGCAGAGGAAAAGAAAACTGAAAAGGTTCCGCATTACTACATGCGCGGTGGACAGGTGCGGGAGCGCTCTTATCCAGATTATATCTACACCGACCGATACAAGGAACTGTTCTTCTCTGATGATTCACCGCTTCGGTGTGAAAAAATCTTCCGCTCTTCGGAATCAGGCAAGATGTACGCATATCTCGACCTTGAGGCTTGGGTTTGTGACTTTGACGAGGATTACTACATATCTTCTGAGGAGTATGAAGAAGAAATGGGTGATGACCTTTAAGAGAAACGGAATCGAAAGATTCCGTTTCCAACCCAAAAAATTATACCACACGGCAACGGGTTTTGTCAAGTAGAAAATGCGGGAAAAGTTGCACAAAAAAATAGCCTAAAATTTGTGCATTTTGCTTATTGCAATCCGGTATAGAATGTGGTATATTATAATCAGAACAAGACAAGACGAGAAGCTCTGACAGCCGAGTAAAGCGGGGAGCGAGCCAAGCGCCGAGACCTACCTTGAAGAAGTAGCCTACCTTCTCACCGAAACTACAAACAACATGGCGGGCACAAGCCCGCCACCCAATAAAAAAAATAAAAAATTTTAAAAAAGTGCTTGACAAACAACCGGAAACATGATAAGATATAATCAGAAAGAAACAAGAGAACACCACAAAGGAGGAAACAAAAATGGAAGGTTATGTAGTAATAGCAGGACACGGAGATGAATCTTGGGACGCTGGATACGATGTAGAGCATTATGAATCGCTTGAAGCGCTGGTTGCTGAATATGGACTGGATGAAGCACAGGTTGCTGAACTGGTTGCTGAACGATACCTGTCGGCAGAAGATGGTTATTGGATGATGTATCCTGAAGCAGATTTTGATGAAGAACAGTTCTTTTAAAAACAAGCGGAAGTTGTAAAAACTTCCGCAAAAAAATCAAAAAAAAACACTTGACAAACTGGAATAAACGTGGTAAGATATAATCAGAAAGAAACAAGAGAACACCACAAAAGGAGGAAAAAGATTATGATGAACAACAAAATGACATTCACAAAAGAGGAAATGGTAAAAATCGCAAATCAGATTATGGAGATTGCAAATGAAATGACTGATACAGATAGAGGAATTTTCTACTACTATGCAACAGATAGAGATGGATGGCCGGAAGAAAGATGGGCAAACATCGCAGGCGTAAAAAAGAAATAAGTGATTCTAGCGGGAGCCGGAAGCTCCCGCTTCAATTCCAAAAAATTATATCACATTGAAGCAGGTTTTGTCAAGAGGAAATTTGTAAAAAAATGCACAAAATTCTGTTCCTTTTATTGTGCAAAAATAAATAAAAAATTTGTCAAAAAAGTATTGACATTTAGTCCGGTCTATGGTAAGATATAATCAGAAAAAGGAAAGAGAGGTACACAACATGACGAACATCACCACAATCAACGGATACAACGCAAAGAATGAAATCGTAGCAACCGCTACCGCACCCTATGCAGAGAGATTCGCGGAAATCAACCGCATCATGAACCTTCCCGAGGTGACCCACATCACCACTTGCACCCGCATCCAGTAAGGACAGGGTGCAACAAAAAAATAAAAAAAGTTGAAAAAAATACTTGACAAACTGAACCGGATGTGATAATATATAATCAGAAAGAAACAAGAGAGCACAAAAAGGAGGACAAAAAAATGATGTATGACGATTTCGATACCAACGTAACTTGTGAGGAAGCCTACACAGAGACAGGCTATACCGGACAGGAGTCCGAGCCGACAGAGTGGGAACCCTTCTAAAGGGTTCTCACCACTATAAAAAGATGAAAAAAGTACTTGACAAACCGGATGAAGCATGATATAATAAATACAACAAAAGGAAATAAGGAGGAAACAAAAATGTTTAAGAATTACTACTGTATCAGATTAACCGCAAAGAATGGAAAAACTAGGGTATGGTCACCGTTCATGAGTGTTGGAGAGGCGGAAAAAATCGCCCTTCGGAACTTCAGCGACTACCCTAAAATTGAAATCACAGATTTCTGTGATGCGAATGTAGTAAAAGTAGTCAAGTAAAACTTGACTATTTTTCAAAAAAAACACTTGACAAAACCCACCGGATGTGGTATTATATAATCAGAAAAGGAAATGGAGGACAAAAGCATGATAAACATCAGAACACTTAAGAAAATCACAAACAACGGCGGGTTAACACTTAAGGCTGGAAAGCCTATCACTTACAAAAGCGGGTGGCAGGTAGCAACAGAAGGCATAGAGACCGAAAGCATGGTTGATGCAATGAAAGCAATCAAAGCATATGGCGGGAATTGCGGAATCTGGTTCTCTGATGGTGTATGGTACATAGACAAAAGTAAACGAGTTGATACAAAGCGGGAAGCCATGGAAATCGGGCGGGCTTGCAATCAGATAAGCGTTCTGCGGTGGCGGGATATGGGGTTAGCATATTGCTAACCCTTTTTTGTGCGCGGCGCGCGAACGTACGCTTCACTTCGTTCGCGCGCTGAAAATCCATTATACCACATCCTCAGAAATTTGTCAAGGGGAAAATGCGTTGAATTTTGCACAAATCGGATCCTGTAATTTTGTGCAATTTGTATATTGACTCCGGTGCGCTCTTGTGCTATAATTAAGTCAAGATAAAGGAAAGGAGAACACGATATGTATACATGGGAAATTCAGAATCACCTCAACGAAATCGAACACACCTTCGAATCCTACAAGGACTTCTATCACATGGTAGAAACATCCCCGCAAGTGAACCACATCAAGGCGGGAGAAGTACACGAACATCTGTTTGAAATGTACATCGGTTCTCTTGACGGACTGAACGAAAAAGTTTTTATAAAAAAGTAAAAAAAAAGGGGTTGACAAATCGGACAAAACATGATAATATATAATCAGAAAGAAACAAGAGAACAAAACGAAAGAGAAAAGGAGAAAAACACCATGATGATCAAGATTAACAAAGACTTTATGACACCCGAGGAAAAAAATAATATGTATGAAAATGGTTATCGTTACATGGTAGAAGGTGATTATAGAATCGTTGGAGGATTTGACACTTGGACAGGGATGCCGAACGTAACAAATAACATTTACGTTTTTACCGATAAGGACGAAGCAGAAGCCTTTGCAAAAAAGCAGATTTGGGTTTTCAATCATGAAGTACACGCTAAGGTTGAAGCAATCCCCGCACATACAAAAACACGAGACGAAATTTACAAAAAAAAGTGAAAAAAGGGGGTTGACAAACCCGGGAATCCATGCTATAATAAATACAGAAAGTAAGGAAAGGGGTACAAAAACATGACCGAGAAAATCTATTGGGTAGACCGTAACGATATAAACACCGACCTTGAGGAAACCCTCATGGCACTGTATATGCGGATTCCTTGCAAGGTAGACGTAGAAGACGTCGAAATGAATTGGGCAAAGGTTACCATCCTTGCCCGTGACGAAGACCTGTTCTTCGTAGAGCAGTACATGGCGGGGCTTGTATAACAAGCCCCACGAAAAAAATAAAAATTTTTCAAAAAACCTCTTGACAAATTAAACCAAATCGGTTATAATAAGTATGTAAGATAAAGAGGACGGAGTCAAAAAGTCCTCTCTAAAATAAAATACCAAGGAATTTCTGATGACCTTGTAAAAAAATACGTGTGACGAGCGGCTATGTAAGACAGAGAATAAAAGTTCGTTAGGGTGGCAACCTTCCCTCCAAAGGGGAAAAATAGCCAAAAAATTTTCAAAAAACCCTTGACATACCCAATGATCCGTGGTATAATAGGTATAGAAAGTGAGGGATACGAAATGCGAGACCCGCCGAGATAAAACTGAAT
>JAEIGA010006611.1_pt1 | contig 17659 bp, 13 predicted proteins | sample 9270691 | NCBI WGS metagenome assembly JAEIGA01 (sample SAMN17057246, study PRJNA624740) | gut metagenome | biome: biome; isolation source: fecal sample | host: Bos grunniens | place: China: Xizang | collected 2019 | reverse complement strand
AGCTGGTGTTCGTGGTTGCGAAATCGGTTACATCCTTGCTGACCGTGACCCTGTAACTCGCGAAAACCGTTTCGGTGGTCTCGACCTTCTCCGTTTGTGTATCGCTCGTCGTACTTACACTAACAACCACATGGACGTTATCGCTGTAGCTCTCAAAAACGTATTCGATCGTCGTAACGAAATCAAACACGGTTATCGTATCACTTGGGAAGCTCCTCTTCTCCGTCACTTCACAGTTCAACTTGAACCAGTACAAGAATAATTCTTATACATGTGATATAATAAACAAAAAAAGGATGGCTTTTAAGAGCTATCCTTTTTTTTCGTCTACTATACAACCCTACTTGCACAAGTCAAAAATAATTCATACCTTTGCATAATAAACAAACTCTAACGCATTTGTCATAAGTTATGAAAAAGCTACATCTACTCTCTATTTTAGTTTTGGGGTCTATCTTGACTTTAAATGCGCAACCAAAAGGTGCCCTTAAAGGCTTATTTTCGGTAAGCGCGTCGAAAAAAGTATGCTTCGCACAAGGCAACTTACAATATCAAGCATCAACGAACACGTGGCGTTTTGCTGAAAATCAATACGATGCACTCACAACTGAAAACACCAATGTGTCAGCCACATATGATGGATGGATTGACCTATTTGGTTGGGGAACATCGGGTTACGACGAAAAATATCCTTATATGATTTCGACTACTCCATCGGACTATGGCAATGGTTCGGACGAAATAGAAAAAACTTTATACGATTGGGGATTAAATAATGCTATCATAAATGCTGGCAATAAAGCTGGATTGTGGCGTACACCGACCTACCTAGAGTGGTATTACATACTAGTGCGTCGTGAAAACGCAGAGGCGTTGCACGGGCTTGCTTGTGTGAACGGAATAAATGGTTTGATTATACTTCCTGATAATTGTGTAATACCCGAAGATTTTACATTCAATCCAGGAGGTGCATCTGAAGATAAATACGGCGAAGAGCATTTTAAAACCATCAACGAATATTCGTTAGATGAATGGAAGGTATTAGAAAATCTTGGTGCGCTATTTCTCCCAACTACAGGATTTAGATTTGTATATAGCGATGGAGGCATTGACATCTATAGTTCTAAAACTCACGGATACTATTGGTCTTCTACATCAAGCAAAGACGAAGAGGCATTTATGTTGAATTTTGGTGCATCGACAATAGATGCTACCTTAACTCACTCGCGCATTGCTGGTTTTGCGGTGCGCCTAATAACCGACAACACTTCGACATCGACCAACTCTATCAACATAGAGTCTACACCTATCGAAATATATACAACTGACAATGTTTTGCACATCAAAAACTTCGGAGCCGACTATCAAGTGTTCAATATGTGTGGTTCGTTAATCTACTCAGGCAACGAAATGAGCATCACTCTATCTCGTGGACTATATATCGTAAAAATAAATAACTCAATCCACAAAATAGCTTTATAATACCATTATAAAATAAAAATTGAATAGGTTGTGGCTAAACTCTTTTAGCACAACCTATTTTTTTTTGTTTATCAAAATAACTACTAACATATTAATTATTAAGCTATAAAATATCAAAATAAGGAAGATTGCAAAAAATGCTTTTTCATATGTCAATTATTTTTTGTAACTTTGTAAGTTAATTGAATTTTATTATTATAATTAGCACGAATTTTAATAGAAAACAAACTTTTAGTTTATATATAATGGATTTTAAATTATTACATACCGACCCATACTCGTCAGCCCGCGCGGGTATTATAACCACCGATCACGGACAGATTGAGACCCCTATATTTATGCCTGTTGGCACTGTGGCATCGGTCAAAGGTGTACACATCAAAGAGGTGAAAGAGGATATTCAAGCACAAATAATCCTCGGTAATACCTATCACCTATATCTACGTCCGGGTCTTGATATTCTTGAAAAGGCTGGCGGTTTGCATAAATTCAATGGTTGGGATCGACCTATCCTCACCGATAGCGGTGGTTTTCAGGTGTTTTCGCTTGCAGATAACCGCAAACTGACAGAAGAGGGTGCGATATTTCGCTCGCATATCGATGGGTCGAAACACTTTTTTACACCCGAAAATGTGGTTGATATTCAACGTACTATTGGTGCAGACATTATGATGGCATTCGACGAATGCACGCCTGGAACCGCCGACTACAAATATGCAAAAAATTCAATGGAACGCACTCATCGTTGGCTTAAACGTGGTCTTGAGCACTTTGATGCTACCCCTGACAAATATGGCTATCGCCAAACTTTCTTTCCGATCGTGCAAGGATGTGTGTATCCAGAATTGCGTCGTGAATCGGCTAAATTCATTGCCGACCAAGGTAGAGATGGTAACGCTATTGGTGGTCTTGCTGTTGGCGAACCTACAGAAAAAATGTATGAAATGATTGAAGTGGTTAACGAAATTTTGCCAAAAGACAAACCTCGATACTTGATGGGAGTGGGTACTCCTGCAAACTTGCTAGAAGGTATCGAACGTGGCGTGGATATGTTTGACTGCGTAATGCCTACTCGCAATGGTCGCAATGGGATGCTCTTTACTCGCAATGGTATCATGAATATGAAAAATAAAAAATGGGCCGACGACTTCTCGCCTATTGATCCTGAAAGCGACTGCTTTGTTGACCTTCAATACTCGAAGGCATACCTTCGCCACCTATTTGTGAGTCAAGAACTACTAGCTATGCAAATTGCTTCGATACATAATCTTGCATTCTACTTATGGCTAGTTAAAGAAGCTCGCAAACACATCATTGCGGGAGACTTCCACATATGGAAACCTATGATGCTTGAACGCGTCACTCGCCGATTGTAAAAGACAAAATAAATGAAAAAAATTGATATATATATAATCAAAAAGTATTTGGGTACGTTCTTTTTATCGATATTGCTTATTATCACAATATCGGTAGTGGTGGATATATCTGAAAAGTTGGACGAATTTATGGACAACAAAGCGCCACTCAATGAGATTATATTCCACTACTACATGAATTTTATCCCATACTTTGCCAATCTATTCACCCCGTTGTTTGCCTTTATTTCGGTGATATTTTTCACGTCGAAGATGGCTTATAACACCGAAATTACGGCTATATTGGCAGGCGGTGTAAGTTTCAACCGAATGCTGCGTCCATATATTATATCGTCGGTGCTAATTGGGGTGATGTCGTTCTTATTGAGCGGTTATATAATACCACCTGCTAACGAAGTGCGCCTTGCGTTTGAAGATAAATATATTAAGCCCCACAAATCGGAAGTGGCACGCCACATACAAATGGAAATAGAACCAGGCGTAATACTCTACATCGAACGATATGAAGATACGCGCAATCGTGGAAATAAGGTGTCGCTCGAAAAATTCGATGGCAAAACATTGATAAGTCGCACTACTGGAGCTTCGATTGAATGGCACGAAACAGACACATTGTGGCGCATAAAAGATTATTTGACACGAAACTTCGACGGCATATATGAAACCATCGAAAAGGGTGAAGAAATGGATACGATGCTAAATATTCACCCATCGGAATTTTTTATTACAGGCACACTAGCGCCTCAAATGACTAACACTGAGCTAAGCAATCATATCCAACGCCAAGAGGCACGCGGAATGGGCAATACGCAAATGTTCAAAGATGAATATTACAAACGCTTTGCTAACCCATTTGCTGCTCTGATATTGATGATTATTGGAGTATCGTTATCGTCAAAAAAAATACGTGGGGGAATGGGGCTACAAATAGGTGTAGGCATCGCATTAAGTGCACTGTATATCCTATTTACCACCATATCAAGTATGTTTGCTATCAAAGGTCATATGCCAGTATTATTGTCGGTTTGGCTACCTAATATAATATTTTTTGTAATAGGCATAGGTCTATATTTCAAAGCTCCAAAATAATGAATTACAAAGAAATCATACAAATACTTGCTACACATCCATTAGTAAAAAATATAACTAAATGGATAGATTCTGATGCGAAAGGTTTGCAAATTAACGGACTACAAGCCTCTGGCAAAGGTATGATATTCAGTTCAATACAGCAAACTACCGGAGCAAAACTATTGTTTATTGCCGAAGATGCCGAAACGGCTGCTTATATTTACAACGATATAAATCGAGCGATGCCCACAGGCAGTTGTGGATTGCTACCCTCTTCTTACAAAAAATCGCCTAAACACGGTGGATTAGACCTTGCTTCGGAAATTATGCGCACCGATGCGCTTAATATAATAAACAAGAAACAAGACAATAATAAAATTAATAAACCACAACCAAACAATGGATGGTTGGTTGTAACTTCGCCAGAAGGATTAATTGAACGCGTAACACCACAACATACCTTTGAAACCAAGAGATTAACAATACACAAAGGAGAAGAGATTGACTCGGAAAAAATTATTAAAACACTTACCGAATGGGGATTTGAATTTGTTGAGTTTGTCTATGAACCAGGTCAATATGCTCAACGTGGTAGTATATTAGATATATTTTCGTTCTCAAATGAACGCCCTTATCGCATTGACTTTTGGGGCGACGAAGTGGAATCGATACGTGTGTTTGATATAGAAAAACAACTATCAATCAACGAGATAGATGAAATAAATATATTACCTAACATCACGGCTAAGGGCGATAAAGATGAGACTGTGTCGATATTCAACTTCTTGCCTACCGACACTATCTTATGTTGGGCTAATATGACATTCGCTATCGAAAGAATGAACGATATATATGACGACACTCTCATCAAACAACACTCTGAAAAAAATATTGCAGATGTTCTAAATATATTAATAAACGGAAATATAGCTAAAGAACAATTTACCAATTTCAGACATATTACGTTAAAAAATTCGTCGCACCTAGGAGCTCAACTCGTAACTCTAAACTTCAACCAATCAGCTCAACCCCCATACCACAAAAACTTTGATATCGTGTCGGAGTCGCTACGCTCGTTTATCAACAACGGATATGCAATATATATATGCTCTGACTCTAAAAAACAAACCGACCGCATAGCTGCTATATTTAACGAACGTGGCGACAATATACACTTCACTCCTATCGAAGGCACTATCCACGAAGGTTTTATAGATCACGATTTATCTGTCTGCTTTATCACTGACCATCAAATATTTGACCGTTACCACAAATTTTCACTTAAATCTGACATTGCAAAAGCGGGCAAAGTGTCGATGACACTGAAAGAGATAAACCAATTGCAAATAGGCGATTATGTGGTGCACATCGACCATGGTATAGGCAAATTTGCAGGACTAATGGTGGCTGACAATAACGGCAAAAAACAAGAGGTGATAAAGCTATTATATCAAAATGATGATGTTATATTCGTATCAATACACGGATTGCATCGTATATCAAAATATAAAGGTAAAGATGGCGAACCCCCTCGAATAAATAAGCTCGGAACTGGCGCGTGGGAACGCCTAAAAGAGCGTACTAAATCAAAAGTTAAAGATATTGCACGCGACTTAATACAGCTATATGCAGCACGCAAAGCAGAAAAGGGATTTCAATTCTCACCTGATAGCTATTTACAACATGAACTTGAGGCGTCGTTTATCTACGAAGATACACCCGATCAAGCAACATCTACAGCTGATATCAAACACGATATGGAATCTACCCTGCCTATGGACCGTTTGGTGTGTGGCGACGTGGGTTTCGGTAAAACAGAATTAGCTATTCGTGCCGCATTCAAAGCTGCAACCGATGGTAAACAAGTGGCTGTATTGGTGCCTACTACAGTGTTGGCTCTTCAACACTACAAAACATTCAGCGAACGCCTAAAAGAGTTTCCGTGTCGAGTAGAATATCTCAGTCGTGCAAAAAAACCTGCCGAGGTAAAAACAATTAAACAAGACCTTGCAGATGGCAAAATTGACATACTAATTGGCACACACAAAATAGTAGGCAAAGATATAAAATTTAAGGATTTAGGCCTGCTTATAATTGACGAAGAGCAGAAGTTCGGTGTTTCAATCAAAGAAAAATTGAAAGCTATGAAAGTGAATGTAGACACACTCACTCTTACAGCTACGCCAATTCCACGCACATTGCAATTTTCGCTTATGGGCGCTCGCGACTTGAGTATATTAACAACTCCACCACCTAATCGCTACCCTGTTGCTACCGAAGTGTGCTCGTATGACGACGAAATCATTCGCGATGCTATTGTGACCGAAATGAATCGTAACGGACAGGTGTTCCTTATCAACAATCGTGTACAAAATATATATCTGATAGAACAAAAAGTGCGCGCATTAGTGCCTGATGCTCGCATTGCTGTAGCTCATGGGCAAATGCCTACAGAACAACTAGAGGAGACTATTATTGACTTTATCGACTATGAATACGATGTGCTTATTGCCACCTCGGTAATTGAATCAGGCGTGGATATTCCTAATGTCAATACAATTATAGTACACAATGCCCATATGTTTGGCCTCAGCGATTTACACCAATTGCGTGGTCGTGTGGGTCGCAGTAATCGCAAAGCCTATTGCTATTTAATGACTCCACCACTGAATCTGTTGACATCCGATGCAAAACGTCGCTTACAAGCTATTGAAACATTTGCCGAACTTGGTTCTGGCTTCAATATCGCAATGCAAGATCTTGATATTCGTGGTGCTGGCAATATTCTTGGAGCCGAACAGAGCGGGTTTATCACCGATCTTGGCTACGAAACCTACCAAAAAATTCTCAACGAAGCCCTATCAGAACTCCGTGACCAAGAGTTTAGCGGTTTGTTTGCCGATAGAAAAAACACTAATGACAACTATGTGCACGACTGTTTTATCGAATCGGATATGGAACTTATGTTACCAAATTGGTATGTAGAATCGCAAACCGAACGTATGGCTCTCTATCGCGAATTGGATAATATACAAAACGAACGAGCTTTAGAGGAATATAAAAAACGGTTGACCGATAGATTTGGTCGAATTCCAGATGAAGCAGGTGACCTTATGACTATGGTTCGCCTACGTTGGCTAGCTCAACGCTATGGCGTTGAACGCCTAATACTTAAACGTGGCAAGATGTATGCCTACCTAGTGTCGAATCAAAAATCGGCATTCTACGAATCTAAAGAGTTTGAAACACTTATCCAATTTTGTATGACAAACTATAAACGCTGTGCTTTATCTGAAAAAGACAAAAAACGCATAGTGCAAGTGAGCAACGTAAATTCGGTAGATGATGCATATAATGTATTTAATGAATTGAAAATTGAGAATTGATAGGTTTAATTTAAAGTATATAAAAAAAGCGATTAACTCAAAATGTTAATCGCTTTTTTTATTTATCATAAATACTATCTTTATCTCAGATCATTGATTTCTACGTTAGGATATTTGGCTGTATTGAAATAGAAAAATGTATCATCTACTTTGGTTTTATTTAAACTATCCCAAACAAGTGTTATTCTATCGCCATTGTTTTGATAAATTGTCAATCGTGATGGTAAATTAGATTTATTTATTCGCAATGTAATACGAAAATATTCGCTATCTTTTGGCATAGTTGGATAGAAATTAATATCGCCATTATCACCTTCACTAATTCGGTCTTTAGCTATATAATGCTCAATCATTGCTAATGGACTTATCTCTTTCAACTCATCCTTTGTTGGCTCAGTAATTGAAACTTCATTATGTTCAGACACAAACATCCATTGTGTTTTACCATCAAATTTGGTTTCGTTGCCACCTAATGTTATACGAAATTTATCACCCTTAATTGTTATTTCGCCCGATTGTTTGTCGGTGACATCATTTGCGGCATTATAATACAAGAGAGTAAACCTACCTTCATAGGCAGAGCGTTTTAGCTCAGCAATGGCAGCTTTGACCGTACGTTCGGCACTTTGGGCATAAATAAACGAAGGAGAAAGCGCTAATAATAAAATAAATAAAATCTTTTTCATAACTATTTGACCTGATATACCCAAAAAAGTTTATTTATCACATTGTAGATAGCATACTTTCTAGTTCTACTTCTGACGATACAAGCACTTCGCGTGGTTTGCTTCCACGAGCAGGGCCTACGATACCAGCCACTTCTAATTGGTCCATAATACGACCAGCACGGTTGAAACCAATGTTATATTTACGTTGAATATAACTTGTCGAACCCATCTGACTTGTAACTACAAAGCGTGCAACCTCTTCAAAATAAGGGTCTTTTTTGCTCAAATCCACGCCCGACAAGTCTTTGTTTTCGCCCTCTGGCACTGGTGGTTCTGGCAACTCGAATGGAGCTGGATAGCCTTGTTGTTCGCTAATATATTCCACTACTTTTTCTACTTCGGGTGTATCGACAAACGCACATTGCACGCGGACTGGAGAATCGCCTTGCAAATATAGCAAGTCGCCTTTACCCACCAACTGTTGTGCACCTGATTGGTCAAGAATAGTTTTAGAGTCAATACCACTTGACACTTTGAATGCCATACGTGCAGGGAAGTTGGCTTTAATAACACCAGTGATGATATTTACGGATGGACGCTGAGTAGCCAAAATCAAATGCATACCTACGGCACGTGCCTTTTGTGCTATACGAGCAATAGGAGTCTCCACCTCTTTGCCTGCGGTCATGATGAAATCGCCAAACTCGTCGATAATAATCACAATATAAGGTAAATATTTGTGTCCTTTATATGGGTTAAGACGACGATTAATAAATTTCTCGTTATATTCTTTAATATTACGCACATTGGCATCCATAAGCAATTTGTAGCGGTCTTCCATCTCTTGCACAAGCGAATTGAGAGTTGAAAGCACTAATGATGTATCGGTGATAACAGGCGTTTCGGCATCAGGTATTTGAGCCAAGAAATGGCGGTCGATGTTGCGATACATACTAAACTCAACCATCTTAGGGTCGACCAAAACGAATTTTAATTGCGAAGGGTGTTTTTTATAAAGCAACGATGTGATGATAGCATTGAGTCCGACAGATTTACCTTGACCAGTAGCACCAGCTACGAGCAAGTGAGGGGCCTTAGCCAAGTCGAACATAAACACCTCGTTAGTAATTGTACGCCCCAAAGCCACAGGCAATTCCATCTTCGACTCTTGGAATTTTTTAGAGGCTATGGTTGCGTGCATTGATACAATTTTCGGATTCAAATTTGGCACCTCGATACCGATAGTGCCCTTACCTGGCATAGGTGCAATGATACGAATGCCTGTAGCCGCAAGTGAGAGCATAATATCCGACTCGAGATTCTTAATTTTTGAAATTCTGACACCATCTTCAGGTACAATCTCGTACAATGTGATTGTAGGGCCAATAGTTTCGAATATCTTTTTAACGCCGATGCCGAAATTTTTCAACGTGGTGGTAATCTTCACTCGATTAGCCATTTTTTCCTCTTCGGACAATGCAATAGCTTGACTAGGATACTCTTTAAGCAAATCAAGCGTAGGATATTTGTAGTACGACAAATCTAATGTAGGGTCGTATGGTTCGAGGTTCTCTTCTACTCTCTCTCCTTCGTCGGCTACGTTTGATTCGATTAACACATCGCTTTTTTCTTCAACTATCTCGGGGGTTGTAGCTATTTCGTTAATATTTACCTCTTCGGTGGTAGACTCTTCTTCAACCGTATTTTCGGTTGATTCGGTATCGCTAACTTCAATCTCTTCGATAGTCTCTAAATCTTCGCTAACAATCTCGACTCCATCAAGCACCTCTTCGATTAACTCTTCGGTTAAATTTTCGGCAGGTATATTGGCTATAGACTCTGACTCGTTGGTAATTTCTGAATGCGCATTATTAACGGATTCTTCGGTTGAGGTGTTGTTATTATTATATTTAGTTTTAGGAATAAACAAATTTTGTATTGCCGGTATTGTTGTTGAAAAAGCAAATCCAGAAAAGACTAACAAAGAGCCCAAGATAACGAAGAATGTGCCTGGTCCGCCAATATTAGTTATCAAATAATCAGAAAGGAAAGAACCGTACACACCTCCAATGTTGACCCATGATGTCTTTAATAATTCGCCTAAAAAGAAATCAAGCATCAATGGAGCCCAGATGACAAACAATAAAGGAAATAAAATCCATTTCCACAACGATTGCACTCCTATGCCAAGTAGTTTGATTGATATAGCAAATGGCACAAGAAGTAAAACGATAGCAGATATACCCAATGCTTCGTTTATCAAATAATGCGACAATAGCGCACCATTTAAACCGGTCCAATTTATGATATCACGCTCCATATTTTCACGCGATAAACCGTCGGCCAACACAATGTTTTGATCTGCCCCTCCTGTAAAGAAAAATGACACCATTGCCAATAGTGAATATAGCGATACAAAAAACATCACTACACCAATGGCAAAATGAAAACGTTCATCTCGCAAAAACATCAAAATCTTACTGAATAATTTCGCACTCTTACCTTTACTCTCTTTCTTTTTATCTTTTTTCATAATATATAAATTGATTATATTGGTAATCTATAATTTGTTATCTATAATTAGTTAGCTTTATTATACAACGTGCAAAGATACTAATTTATTTCCATATCACCATAAAATAATTTACATTCGATTTACACAAATTATTCACAAAAAAAATAGAGTTACTCCTAACTAGAGATATGGTTATCTTATGAAAAAAGCGAGAGAAAAGTAAGTTTGGGATTCGTATGTTTCCGTGTATATTTTTAATGTTGAATTAAATAAAATGTAAATAAACATTTTTTTAGAAAAAAATTATTGTTGAAAGTCCGATAAATTAAAAATTAGAGTTATCTTTGCAAAGAGAAATAACATAGATTATTGATGTGTATTCATCGACAAAAAAACGCTCTAAACTATGACTTTAAAAGAACGATACAACAGCGTATTACAATACTTTATTGATACTAATGCTAATGATAAACCGGAACTGATATATCGCGATGAGTTTTCGCTTCTTGTTGCCGTCATTCTAAGCGCACAATGCACCGACAAGCGAGTGAATATGGTTACACCGGCATTGATTGATGCCTACCCTACGGCTGAGGCTATGGCTAAAGCATCAGTTGAGGATGTTTTGAGTTATGTAAAATCTGTGTCGTATCCGAATGCTAAGGCTCGACATTTGATAGGTATGGCACAAGGATTGGTAGAAAAATTTGGCGGTGTAGTGCCTTCGACAACCGAAGAGTTAGTTAGTTTGCCGGGCGTTGGCAGAAAAACGGCAAATGTTATTACAGCTGTTTGTTTTGGTCAGCCTACGATGGCGGTAGACACTCACGTGTTTAGGGTTGCAAACAGAATTGGGTTGACAAATAACAGTAAAACGCCTTTAGAGACAGAAAAGGTGTTGATACGCAATATACCTGAGGAGTTGGTGCCTCGTGCTCATCATTGGCTAATTTTGCATGGCAGATATGTGTGCACTGCGCGTGCGCCAAAGTGCGATGAATGCGGAATAAAGGAATTTTGTAAATTTTATTTGCATAAAAAATAGGATATTTTTTTAAGCAAAAAATATTGAATACACAATGAGAGTGTGTATTTTGAAGGTTCGGTGCACCTTGCTTGCAGGTATCTCTATAGTATATTTAAATTTAGGAAAATTTTTGGATGAATACACAATGAGAGTGTGTATTGATGTGGGGGTTGTTTTTGTGAATATTATTGCTTATCTTTGCATAATAAATCGATAATTTAAAAAAACATATTTGATATATGAAGGAACGAATAATTGGTTTGTTTAAATCGATTGTAATGCGACTACAACTGATTTTGTCGCCCATAATGTTGTGGGTCATTAAGGCTGTGTCACTAATCAATGCTATAACATCGATTGGAGTTATTGCGTTTCTTGTTTATGCGTTAGGGTTTCCGGTTTCGTTTGATAATGCGATATCGGTGCCTTTATTTTTGTTGGCGTTTTATTTGTTTTTAGGCGAATATACATTTAATTTTATCAGGCAAATACGTTCTCGAAGAAGGACAAGAAATACAAGATACGCATTAAAGAAGAAGATTAACCCGCTGTTTGTTGTGTTGTATGGGATTATCATTGTGTTATCGGTGGTGTGGATTATGCCTACAGAATGGCTAGAAAAATATTGGTCGGTATTCAGATTTTTGCGTCATAACTATTTGATGGTGGCTATTGTTGCGGTTGAGGCTTTGCTAAAATTATCGGCTGTGTTGACTCATTCGTTATCGAACAAAATATCTCCAAGTTGGATTATGGTGGGTAGTTTTGTGGCTATGATTGTTGCTGGCACAGGTTTGTTGCTACTGCCACGTGCTACAATGGATGGCATATCATTTTTTGATGCTTTGTTCACGGCAACTAGTGCCGTATGCGTAACGGGATTGACGACGATTGATGTAGCTACGACATTTACTACAACTGGACATATTATTATTTTGACGTTGATACAATTGGGTGGTATTGGTATTATGACGTTTACATCGTTTTTCGGATTGATGTTTGCGGGCAAACATCCTTCGCAAAACAAGATGCTAATAAAGGATTTGATTGACCCAGATAATAGTGTGTCGCAGATATTTACAACACTACGCAATATTATTTTCATCACACTTGCCATAGAGCTTTTGGGGGCTTTGTTTATTTATGAGGCTATGGGCAATTATACGCTTTATGGTGCATTCGAGGCTATATTTCATTCGGTATCGGCGTTTTGTAATGCGGGTTTTTCGACATTAGAAAATGGACTATTTCATCCTGATTATAGGAATAATTATCTATTACTCAATTCATTGTCGTGGTTGATTATTTTTGGAGGTATTGGTTTTCCGATTTTGTTTAATGTTTGGCAATGGATAAAACTACGTTGTTTGCAGTTATATGATAAAATATTTCGCAAAAGTAGACGTATGTTTGACCATAAGGCTCGGACGTTGACATCAAATACTGTTATTGCTGTGATAATGACCTTGGTATTAGTGGTTGGTGGCACTATATTGTTCTTCACTACAGAATATAATAATGTGTTGCAAGATGACTCGTCGGTTTGGGGTAAATTATCAACATCATTTTTCTTGGCAACAGTGCCACGTACGGCGGGTTTCTCGTCATTTAATATGGGGTCGCTGACTAGCATATCGGTGGTGATAATGATTCTTTATATGTGGATTGGAGGATCGCCAATGTCGACTGCTGGTGGTATAAAAACTACAACATTTGCAATTGCTTTGCTCAATGTAATCAACACATTGCGCGGTCGTGACCATATTGAAATACGTCAGCGCACCATTGCTAAACAATCAATTAATCGCGCATTTATTATTATTTTTTCATCGCTTGTTGTAGTGGCTTTTGGTGTAGTGATTTTATCGATTTTTGAGCCTAAACTGCCTACTCAATATGCTATTTTTGAGGTTGTTTCGGCATTTTCGACTGTTGGTTTGTCGCTAAATCTCACTGCATCGTTATCGATAGTCAGCAAGATAACTATACTTATTGTTATGTTTATTGGTCGATTAGGCACAATTACTATACTTTCGTGCTTTATAGCAAATAAGGGTTCGCAATATTATCAATACCCTACTGAACATATTCCGATAAGTTAGATATGTGGGCATTTTATATTAGTGCATCCACTACTATGAATTTATGACAAAAAATCAATAAAAACTTGAAATATATTTTTGATATAAAAATAAATTGTTAACTTTGTCTAGTAAACCTATAAGCAAACACAATATATTATAAAAATATGAATTATTTAATCATTGGTCTTGGCAATTTTGGTGTGGCTTTAGCTACACGATTAACTAAAATGGGGCATGATGTATGTGGAGTGGATGCTGATATGCGCATTGTAGAGGAATATAAGTCGCAGATAACCACCACAATGTGTGTTAATATAATTGACCAAGTGTCAATTAAAGCATTGCCTCTAGATGATGCCGATGCAACAATTGTTGCGCTTGGAAATCATATCGGAGAATCGATAGTAATTGTGTCGCTATTGAAACAAGCTGGCGTAAAGCATATTATTGCGCGTGCAGTAAATCCTATGCATCGCACTATTTTGGAAACAATTGGTGTTGATGAGGTGATTATCCCTGAACAAATGACAGCCGATATTTGGGCATATTCGTCAGAAGCAGAGAAGATTAAAGGTATATATATGGTCGATAATGACCATCAGATAATTGAAACTCAGATTCCATCAATTCTTGAGGGACAGAATTTGACAGAAGCTAACATAGAAGAGACGTTTGGAGTGAAATTATTTGCCGTAAAACGCAGAAAAAACACGTCTAATTTTCTTGGGTCTCGCACGTTGGAATATGAGGTTGTAAATACAGAAGAAGAAACAAGATATCGTTTTGCTACAGACGATCGCATTGTTATATATGGCTCTATTAAAAATTTAGAACGCCTAAAAAAACAACTTTAATAAATTATAGATAAATTACAATTTCCAAACAACTAACTATGTCTGACGAATCATATATGCGCCAGGCCCTAAATGAGGCTAAAGAGGCATACAACAAAGGCGAAATACCAGTAGGTGCCGTAGTTGTGTGGAACAACAGAATTATTGCTCGCGCCCATAATCTCACCGAAACATTGCACGACGTAACGGCACACGCCGAAATGCAAGCCATTACAGCAGCAGCTAATATTATGGGAGGAAAATATTTGAAAGATTGCACTCTGTTTGTAACACTTGAACCGTGTATTATGTGTGCAGGAGCATTGGGTTGGAGTCAAATTTCGCGTGTAGTATATGGCGCATCAGACCCGAAGCGCGGATACTCGACATTTTCGCCTAATGCACTCCATCCTAAAACTGAAGTAACATCCGGTATTCTCGCAGATGAAGCATTGGAACTTATGCAATCATTTTTTGCTGCTCGTAGGAAATAAGAGAATTTATGTTTAAATTTAAGCAATTTACTATACATCAAGACCGTACGGCTATGAAAGTGGGCACCGATGGTGTCCTTTTGGGCGCGTGGGCACCAATTACATCTACGGCCACAAAAGTGCTAGATATTGGCACTGGGACAGGACTTATAGCTTTAATGTTAGCTCAAAGATTACTCAAATGTAACGCCTATTCTAATTTTGAAATAGATGCTATAGATATCGATCAATTATCGATCGAACAAGCGACAGAAAATATCAAAAATAGTCCGTTCGCATCACGAATAAAAACTCATTTTAAATCACTACAAGAGTATTCTCCTTCAGAAAAATATGATGCCATAGTGTGCAATCCACCTTATTTTGTTGCATCGCTAAAATGTCCGGATGCGAGTAGAACCCAAGCCCGACATACCGACTCGCTATCGTTTGACGAATTGCTACAACACTCATCTCGACTAATAAAAGAAGATGGTTCGCTATCAGTGATATTACCAATAAATGAGGGAAATACGTTAATTAATCTTGCACCTCAATATGGTTTCAGACTCAAAGAAAAGGTTGAGGTGCACCCTACTCCAACATCTGAACCAAAACGATTGCTCATACATCTTATCAAAAGCAACAATCAATCAATTGAAAATATAAAATCATCATTGACTATCGAAATATCTCGACATCAATACACTCCTGAATATATTGCTTTGACGCGTGAATTCTATCTAAAAATGAAATAAATATCATTGTGATAAAAGATTTTTTTAAATATCTAGTAAACACACTGCTCGATCGCAGATGTAAAGTATGTGGCGCAGCTTTGGAACACAATGAATTTGGTGTCTGCAGTAAATGCGAAGTGGGCGATTTATTCTTTCAACCCCAATTGCATATGAGAGGAAATATTGTGGAAGAACGCTTGTATGGACTTGCTAAATTTAAAACAGCTGAATCATTAATGATTTATTCTGATGTAGCTCAGTCGCTTATTCACGATTTAAAATACTATAATTCACGCAATATAGCCCAATTATTTGGACGAAAAATTGGCGAATATATTACCAATAATGGTTGTTACCCTCAATTTGACTATATCGTTCCCGTTCCACTTCACGCTAATAGAATAAAACAACGTGGTTATAATCAATCTGAACTCATCGCCAATAAGATAGCCGAAAAACTTGGAACTATAGTAGAATCTACAAATTTATATAGAACCTACGACAATCCGTCGCAAACACATAAAAACTATACGGAACGTCAGCAAAATGTAAAAAATATATTTGCCCTACACAATCCAACTCTATTTGAAAATAAAACAATATTACTCATAGATGATGTATTCACCACGGGGTCGACAATAATAGATTGCTGTCGGGCGCTTAATCAATCAACAAACATCAACATTCATATATTCACCGTAGCTGCAGCTCATATTTATTAGAAAAAATTAAATTGATATTCAATATTTTTTTTGTAACTTTGCATCTTAATGATAATTTTGAATCTTTTAAGATTCGTATTTAATAATTAGAATATTTACTACTAAAAAATCTATAAAAAATGAAACTCTTATCTCCTTCTCTATTGTCGGCCAATTTTGGCAATCTCGAACGTGACATCAACATCATCAACCAAAGCGACGCAGATTGGTTGCATATCGACATTATGGACGGCGTGTTCGTGCCTAATATCTCATTCGGTTTTCCTGTGCTCAAATATGTAAAACAACTCTGTACCAAACCTTTGGATGTTCACTTGATGATTGTAGATCCTGATAAATTCATCAACGAAGTGAAAGAAACTGGTGCGATGATGATGAATGTGCACTATGAAGCTTGCACTCATCTACACCGCACAATCCAACGCATTCACGATGCAAGTATGAAAGCTGGTGTAACTCTAAATCCACACACTCCAGTTGAATTGCTTGAAGATATTGTAGCAGATGTAGATATGGTACTACTTATGAGTGTTAACCCTGGTTTTGGTGGCCAAAAATTTATAGAAAGCACTTATGAAAAAATAGGTCGCCTCCGTGCTATGATTGAGCGCAAAGGCTGCAACACACTCATCCAAGTGGATGGTGGCGTGAACCTCAAAAATGCCGCTGCTCTCTACGAAGCTGGTGCCGACTGCCTCGTGGCTGGTAACGCCGTATTCTCTGCCGACGATATGATACAAACTATTGCCGACCTCAAAAAGTAATATTTCTTATTTCAACATAAGTACATAACTAATTATTTGTCAAACAAATAAAGTTTGTACTTATGTTAAGAAACAGAATATGTGCTTTTGTTAAAAATAAATTATTATATATCAAATGGTAACAATAAAAGAAGTAAGCTCGCGCAAAGAACTCAAACAGTTCATTCGCTTTGCTAACGAATTATATAGCGACAACCCATACTACACCCCTTGCCTCGAATTTGATGAGTTGAACACCTTTGATACTAAGAAAAATCCAGCCCTCGACCACTCGAAGTTTGCCAATTTCTTGGCATACAAAGATGGCAAAGTGGTGGGTCGTATCACTGCCATTATCAACGAATTGGCTAACGAACATTGGGATTGCAAAAAGGTGCGCTTCGGATGGTTCGACTTTATTGACGACTACGAGGTGTCGCGCGCCCTACTCGATGCCGCTGCCGATTGGGGTCGCCAACATGGTATGACTGCTATGAATGGTCCTGTTGGTTTCACCGACTTCGACCATCAAGGCCTTT
>JAEIGA010006610.1_pt1 | contig 17659 bp, 13 predicted proteins | sample 9270691 | NCBI WGS metagenome assembly JAEIGA01 (sample SAMN17057246, study PRJNA624740) | gut metagenome | biome: biome; isolation source: fecal sample | host: Bos grunniens | place: China: Xizang | collected 2019 | reverse complement strand
GCATAAATTCTGTGCCCGGACCCGCCGGATAGCCCATATGTGATTGTCTGTCTGGGATATCTCTGAAAACACCACTGTTTGCGCCGACCGATGCATCATTGCCGATCTTTACACCATTGGCAACGCCAACATGACCGCCCAATAATGCACGGTCACCAATTACAATGCCACCCGCCAGGCCCACGCCCGCCGCAATAAAGCATTCATCCCCGACAACAACACCGTGCGCAATCTGACACAGGTTGTCAATTTTCGTTCCGTTTCCAATACGTGTGTCCGTCATAGCGCCACGATCAACACAGGTGTTTGCACCAATCGATACCCGGTCGCCAATAACCACACGACCCACGTGCGGAATAAATACATTCTTGCCATTTTGACGTGTGTAACCAAATCCATCCTTGCCAATAACGGCATTTGCGTTAATTACACAGTCCGCGCCAATTGTTGCGTTTTCAATATGTGCGCCGGTTTGAACAACTGTGCCCCGCCCCAGGACAACATTGCGCCCAATATATGCATTTGGATAGATTTGGACATCCGACTCAATCACCGCGCCACGTTCAATCGTTGCAAATTGTCCAACATAGACCGTACGTTTTTTGCGAAAGAAAACCCCACGTGCAACATCTGCATTACGATGAATGCCAAAGCGTGGTTTTTCACGATATATTTCACCCAAGATTTTTACAATATTTCCACGTGGACTGTCCGTAATCAGCAACGTCGCCCCCGCCGGCGCATCTGCCACCTGATCTGGTTGTAATAAAATCACCGTTGCACGGGTGTTTTTCAACACATCTATCGGCAGGATTTTAAATGCCGCACTGTTTCGTTCCGTTGAATAAAACGCCAACTGTCCTGCGCGCGCATCCGCAATCGGAGCAACGCCACGCACCGGTGCGTTTTTATCCCCTTGCAATTTAAGACCGAATTTTTCAGCCAACGCCCCCGCCGTCGTTCTCGCAGCTTTTGGGCCAAATAAAAAAGATAGTATTTTTGACATAGCCCGATTATAGAATAAAAAAACTGGCATCGCCAGTTTTTTGTTAAGTTTACTTTGTGGCCTTGGCCGGTGCAACGATAATGGATTTTGTCCGTTCGTCGGGCTTTGATTTTGATTCCAGTGTTCCGCGTTCTCCAACAATTTCTAAAATACGTGCAAATAATTCAGGCACCGCATCCTTGCCACGGGCCAAAACTTTCTTGGACCCTTTGGTCATAACGGCGATTTTAACCTTGTTCCCGTCACCCAAAAATTCCAGAACTTTTTTCATTTTGATGTTCAGGTCATTTTCTTCAATAAATGGTTTTACCCAAACCTCTTTCATTTCAGTGGTTTTTTGATTTTTTTTGGCCTCAGATGCGCGTTTTTTCTGTTCATACTTGAATTTGCCATAGTCCATAATTTTTGTAATAGGTGTTGGACCATTTGCGTTCATTTCGACTAAATCCAGTCCCATATCCATCGCCATCGCAATTGCGTCTGCGGTTGACATAATACCCAGATTTTGGCCATCTGCGCTAATTACCTGAACGGATTTAGATGTAATCCGATTGTTCATACGTGGGCCGGCATCGCGGCGATTATCACGGTTCATTGTTGGTTTAATAGTAGGCTCCTTTGATACACTATGCGCGAATTATTAATTATTTTTACGCGTTTTTCAACAAATTTTGTACATTTTGCAACGCGTTCCATACATCACGCTTGGCCGCCGGTTTCAGTATAAGATAATTTGGGTGGTATATTGGCATTACTGCTGTGCCGTCTTTCATTTGTACTGACTCACCATGCGATCGCCCCAGATTAATCCCAGCAATCTCTGCCGCCGGCAGGGTTCCCAATGTTAAAATCACACGTGGCTTCAATAATTCAATTGCACGATTTACAAATGGACGTGCTAAATCAATTTCATCGCGTGATGGTGTGCGTCCCCCCGGAGTTCGCCAAAACAGCATTGGCAGAATAGATACATTATCACGACTCATTCCAATTGCGGTCAACATCTTGTCCATTAAATCACCGTTCGCGCCCGTCAGAATTGCACCCGCCGCATCATCATCTGCCGACGGCATATCTGTGATGATAATCATACCATTTGGATTTTGGGCGATGTGAAGCGGAATTGTGTTTGTTGCACCTGCGCGCAGCGGATGATTAAATTCGCAAATCATACGGTTCAGTGCATTTATATCTGTTGGACGTGCCGCCATTGACTCTGCGGTATTCTTTGTCATTGGTGTTGTTGGGGCGATTGGTGGTACAACGCATGTCGCGGTCCGTCCCGTGGTATCGACAATTGGGGCGACCGCTTGCGATTGTGTGACAAGATTTGCCCGCACCAACGGCACATCGGTTATTTCCCAACGAATCCCAGCCAAATACAAATCCCGCAATGTTCCGTCTGTCATTTTTGTTTTTCCTTGATATTTCATAAGTTTTATTATACAATAGACCACGAGCAACAGAAACTCAAGGGAGTATTTTCATGAAAATTAAAAACTTTGCTATGTTGGCTGGTGTTGCGGGGCTGTTGGCTGCTTGTGGTGGTTCCAGCATCGTTGAACCTGCTGATTTAAACGAACAGCGCGTATTCTTTGCGTTCAATTCTGCTGAAATTTCCGAAGATGCAGAAAACAATCTGCTGGGTCAGTCTTTGTATATGAAGAACCACGAAGATGTTAAAATCCAAATCGCTGGTAACTGCGACGAACGCGGTTCCACAGAATACAACTTGGCTTTGGGTGCAAAACGTGCCAACGCTGCCAAGCAAGTTCTGGTAAAAGACGGTATTGATGCAAAACGTATCTCGACCATTTCTTATGGTAAAGAACGCCCATTGGTTCAGGGTTCTGGCGAAGAAGTCTGGAAATGGAATCGTAACGCAACAACAACTGTTAAATAATAGTGTTGTAATTGATATTTAAATCCCGCCATTGGCGGGATTTTTTTACATATATTGTGTTGGGACAAGTTTCTCTTTTCATTTATATTTTTTATTGTTATAGTTGAATTGCTAAAACAAAAAAACTAAAAGGATGGAAAAATGGCAACAAAAACAAATGTAAATCCAGCGGCCAAAAGTTATGCAAAAACCGGCATAATTGCGGCAATTGTTATTGCGGTTGCGGCGTGTGGTGTGTGGTTGGTATCAAGCCTGAATGGTAATTCGGGGGCATCGGTCGAAGAATCAATGGAAATGGTATCGACAGATGCGGCAAATGCGTCAGACCTGCGAATCGCGGTTATTCGTATGGATGCAATTCAAAATGATGCGGTTGCATTAAAAGATTTGCGTAAACAGAAAGAAAATTATGAATCAAAATTACGCGATGAATTGACCAAACGCCAGAAAGAATTAGAAAAAGAAAAAGCAGAAATTGAAAAATCCCAGGATGTTCTTTCTCGCGAGGCCTTGCAACGTCGTGTCGTTGATTATCAGGGTCGTGTAAATGAATTACAGCGTGATTTGAGCGAACGCGCACAGAGCATTGAAATGTCCTTCCAGAAGGCCTTAAATGATGTTCAAACAAAACATCTGGACCCGATTATAGAGGGTACAATCGCGAAAAAGAAATTATCTTTGGTCGTCGATGGTCGTTTTGCACGTACGGGTGCCGATGCGGCAAATCTGGATATCACAGACGAGATTGTAAAAGCACTTGATAAAAAAGTGTCCAAGGTAAAAATGGAAACCCCAAAAGGGTTCTAAGAAATAAAAATCCCGCGTAACGCGGGATTTTTACTTTGCGTTATTAAGGCGTAATTGACCACACGCCGAACCAATATCTGTACCGCGTTCGCGACGAATGCGTGTATGAATCCCGTTCTTAATAAGAATATCCTGGAAACGATGTACCGCGTTCCCCGATGGGGACGCAAAATCACGTTCATCAACCGCATTCCACGGAATCAGATTTACCATACAATTTTTTCCCGCCAATAATTCAGACAGTTTTTCGGCATATTCAGGCGTCGCGTTATATAATTCTGTGTCACCATTTTCGTTGCGACGCCCCAGTAATATGTATTCAATCATTAACTGACGATTATGTGTGTCGGTAAAACGCCATGCCGCATCCAGAACCTGGCTTAACTTGTACTTATTATTAATTGGCATAATTTGCGAACGCAATTCGTCCGTTGGTGCGTGCAAAGATATCGCCAGATTAATAGGTCGTCCCCATTCAATCAATCGCTCAATGCCCGGCACAATACCACACGTAGAAACCGTTATTCGGCGCCACCCAATGCCCATATCACGATTTGCGCGTTCTATAAAGTCGATTACATTTTCTGTGTTTTGTAATGGTTCGCCTGTACCCATAATAACAATATGAGACACATCGTTGTTATTCGCATCGCCATTTGGACGAATTGGTTTATCACTAAATTTATCGCTACGCAATTCCCATTGTGCAACCAGAATTTGTGCAAATATTTCATTAGCAGTCAAATTGCGTTTCAGTCCCAGCAAAGTACTGGCACAGAAACGGCAACCCATTGCGCATCCTGCCTGGGAACTGACACAGACACTGTTACCATATGTTGTGCGCATTAAAACACATTCAATGGTTTCACCGTCGACCAGTTCCAACAAGAATTTCGTAGTTTCACCATCTGCCGATTGCAGTTTTTTTATAATTTTTACCGGCAACATCTGGGCAACTGAATCCAGATCCCGTCGCAACACGTCCGGTATGTTCTTCATAGATGCTGCATCAGGCGCGCCACGCATCAGCCATTCGCGAATTTGTTTTGCACGAAACTTTGGCTGGCCCATATCGCCCAAGAACTGGGTTAATTCTGCATCAGTTAAATTAAAAAGTATCGGTTTTGTCATATTTATAACTTGTATCTGTCGTCGTTAATAACAATCACCGCTTTGCGGCGTAATTGTTTCAGTTGCTGGTCTGCCTGGAACATAGCGGATTTAAATATCGCGTTTTGTTTTATTATGTTGTCCAGGTCCCCATATTCTTTTGTTTTTTTTGCATCACATACCAATAAAATATTTCCATCCACCCGCGTTGACCAGGTTAATTTTTTCAACCCCGCCACACGTTCGCGCACATCCGCCGCTAATTCATATTGCATTGCGGTAAATTTTTGTGGTACCCCCCCAAGATCTTCGGCCATTTTTATTGCATCATCACAAGATTTTGGTCTTGTCAGTTTTTTTGCAATCGTATCTGGGATGTTAACCAGGCGCACAATCGTCATTTCAATCGGCAACCCATGTTCGGTCGCCAGAGATATTTTTTCCGCATTAATTTCATCTGCGGTGACGTCAATTGTTGGCACAATTGTATGCGCAACCAATACCTGCCAGGCGATTTCAGATTTAAGTGCACTGCGCGCCATATCTTTTTCTGCGGCTGTCAATTCCCCCAGGTTCATTTTCTGTAATTCTTTATCAACGTCGGCATCGCTTGGGGTGGCACCAACATTTGAAGCGTGTGCTAATTTAACCGCATCATCAATAATTGCATTCAACGCGACACGACGATTGTCTGATGAAGTTTTGCCTTGTTTAGCCATCAGGGTTGTACGCGATGTTATATCGGTATCTGTAATTGGTTTACCATTAACCGTTGCAACAACTGATGCTGCATATGCAGGCATCGCAATCATCATTGATAAAAATATCAGTGCCTTTTTCATTTGTTTCTCTTTCCTTTGCGCTTTTTTAATATCTTTGGCCATCAATACTCATTCCAAATCTGAACTGGAATGTTGTTGTTCCTTCATAGTCTTCTTTGACCGCATTATCGCGACGGTATTCAACAGACAAATAATAGCATGGGTGTTCATAGAACAGACCACCGGTGTGTCGCTGAAAATCTCCGAATGTCATATTGTATATGCCATTCCATCGCAGTGCCCACCGATTAGACAATTGAATGCCGGCACCAATAACTGCTTCGTTAATATTATCTTCTTTGGCCAGTGTTTCTTCAAACTGCTGTGACCATATATGTCCAATATTCAAGAAGTTTTTCGCCCCACCAATATGCAGCGAAGTTTCCATATGTCTCAGGGATAAATCTGTTCTGTCGAATCTGAAACGTGTTGCCACATCCAACCATTTGTTATTGTTGTATCCTATACGGCCCACATAGTCTGATGCGCCGTGATGATAACCGCTGTTTGGATCCAGGGTTTTTGCACGGTCTGTTAAATCATATGCTTGCCCCAAGAATACCTCTGCATTGGTGCCGTTTTCATTGTTAAATGCGGAATATCGTACACCATAATCTGCAAATGTTCCATTTTCCCATAAATCATATCCAGAGAATCTATTGTCTGAAAATAATGTTGAATCCGATAAAAATGTACCCGCAGAATCGGTATTTGAACCAAATTGTTCTTCCTCGGTCTTGCGCATAACTGTCAAACGGGCGCGTGGCTCAATAACCTGGGTCCATGTTTGTGATGGACGGAACAAAGGCAGTCCCCATTCAACATACCCACTTGGCAGAAAACGGTTTTTATATCCCGAAAAGTCGGCCGCATCGACCAAATCGGTATTATCAAAATGATATAAATCATATCGCGCATCCAAGGACAAGGTTAATCGATTGCCCCCCCACAATGTCCATGGTGATGTAATGCGTGCATCCCCGGTCACACGCTGTGATGACATGCCGTCCCCAGACACACCCAATATGTCTGTGATAAATGTCATATATGTTTCGTCAAATAACGGCTGTGTTTGGTATACGCCACGAATATTTGGCAAAATGTTCCCGCTTGGGATTGTGGAGTTTCCGCCGTATTCGGAACGCATTTCTTGGAATATATGCATGTCGGCAACCGCATATGCAGATTGTCCAAATAATTCCAGTTTTGCCCCCGAATCCAAGTATGGCTGATCACTGTAAAATCCGTATTTTTGCAGATATGTCCGATCCGATGCGCGTTCCAGGAATATTGTTGCCCGTGCATTATCTCCTAATTCTATTACGTCATCATTAAATATATGCCAACGACTTTCCCCCGCCTTGTTATACGTATATGATGCCTGTGTTTCATATTCAGAATGCATCGCATTTAACCGATGTTCAATTTGAAACAGTGGGTTTTCTTTGGTCAGATACGACAGTTTAACCGTCATGTCATGGGTGTCTGAAAAGTTCACATATAATGGGATGTTTATTTGTGTTCCCATTTTATTGGTTGATTCAAAATCTGGTGTTAAAAATCCAGTCTTGTATTTTACGCCCGGGTCTGGCATTTCAAAGTATGGCAACCATAGCACCGGTATATTATATGCCCATAAAACCGGACTGTAAAATCGCAACATACGTTCATTCATTTTATAGACAATTTTGTATGTTGAAATTTTCCAAGCATCACCAAATCCGTCACAGTTATCACATGCCGTAAACAGTGCATCCCGTGCCACAGTGGTATTTCCAGTGCGTTCGATGTTCGCAGATTCAATATATACGTGTTCGCCAATCCATAATTTGATATCGTCACCTGTTAAACTTTCACCGTCCTGGGAAATATAAGAATCTACCAGCGTCATTCGCTGACCGGACTTGTTTACAATCTCTGTCTGGCCTGATGTTTTGATTGTGGCGTTATTTATATCATATTCAATTTTTTTTGCAGTTATTGTTTTTGGTTCGTCAATCCCAACAGACATACTGGCCATGGCAACGCCATATGTCGCAAGCAAGAATGATAAAAATGCGGATAACTTTCTCATTTTTTTGCCAATATAATTAGTATTGCAATTAATAATACAAATTCCAGTCCGGCTAATATAAACAAGCCACTAAGACTTGCAATCATATTTGCACCCGACATAAACAATGCCATAACCACCGCCATCAATCCAACCGCAATTGCTGGCGCAACACTGGCCCGGCGACGCAACAATGACGAACGTAATAGAACGCATACACACAAAGCCACTAATATTAAATTCATAAACGGCATTAATATTCTGTTGGCTAATTCCGTCAGTACAGTCTTGTGACGTTTAATGTCGGGCGAATCCAACACGGATTTAATAAGCGTTAATGTTGGTACGCGTCGCACTCGAAACGACGAGTTTCCTCCTTTGTCTACGACATTTAAATCCATATCAAATGTGTCGAACGTTCCTGTAACCATTGCATTTCCTGTCGCTTGCAGGGACCCATTCGTCATAACAATCGACAGGCCCCGCGTAGTCGACACCAATTTTCCTTTTTCTGCAAATATCGTTTGCCAGGCCCCAGCATCGCGCTGGTCTGATAACATCACCTGGGCCAAATCATGTCCAGAAACCTTGTCAACGTAAACGACCAAACCGTCATTTAATTCAGTAAACGCCCCTTCTTGCAATTTCATATGGGCCATACCATATCGCAAATTCCATTGTGTATCATAGAATTTTGATTGACTGACCGGCACCAGCCAAACGCTTAATACCAAATGTAATATAGTAAGGACGCCCGCCAGCCATAATGCCGGCATTGCAATCTGGCGTGGGGAAATTCCCGATGCCGCCATAACGGTAATCTCGTTATCAGAAATCATTTTATTATATATGAATATCACGGCAATAAAGGTTACGAATGGGACAACAATTGACATAATAAATGGTATCATCAACGCTGTCAGTCCCAAAAAACTGCCCAAATTTACACCATAGTTCAAAAGGAACTTCATCATAGACATAATTTGAACCATCCAGGCCAGTCCCGTTAACACCATAAGCAACATAATAAATATAGCAATCAGTTGCCGCAAAAAATACTTATTAAGAATCTTCATATCACGCAGTATAAAACCCAAAAGCCCAACCGTCAAATAATATTCTACTTTTTCCTTGCATTTAATCGATTCGGTGCTAGAATAGGCTTGTTCTTAAAACAGTTTTTAAGGGCGGGGTTGAAAGAACCCCGCCTTTTAATAAGATACGTAAACAAGTAGAAGGAGTTAAACAAATGTCATTTGTTTCAATGCCGCGCCAGGATTTATTGCTTGCTATTGATTCCCTGGCCCAGGAAAAGATTATTGATCGCGAAATTGTTATTGAGTCCTTAGAGGCGGCAATTGCAAAAATCGCAAAACACAAATATGGCGAAGAATTTAATATCGTTGCAAATATTGATCGCAAAAATGGTGCGATTTATGTCAAGCGCTTGTTTACTGTTATTGAATCGCCGGAATCTATGGGCGAAGAATATGATCCAAACACAATGCTGACGGTTGATCAGGCAAAAAAATATGCCAAAAGCCCAGTTGTTGGTGACGTTGTCGAAGATGCTTTGCCGGAACCTGAATTTGGACGTATGGCGTTCCAGACCGCAAAACAAATTATGACAACGCGCGTCCGTGACGCAGAAAAGGGTCGCCAATTCGAAGAATTCAAAGATAATATTGGCGATATTGTCAGTGGTGTTGTTAAACGTATTGAATTTGGCAATATCTTTGTTGACATTAATGGCAAGGCCGAAGGTTATATCAAAGGATCTGAATTAATCCCGGGCGAGCGTTTGAATGTTGGTGACCGTGTTCGTGCATTAATTATGGATGTTGCGCGTTCTAATTCTGGACCGCAAATTTTCTTGACTCGTACACATCCAATGTTTATGGAAAAATTGTTTGTCCAAGAAGTACCTGAAATTTATGAAGGTATTATCAAAATCAAATCTGTTGCGCGTGCACCGGGCTCACACGCCAAGATTGCGGTTGAAACAGCTGATCCATCGATTGATGCGGTTGGTATGACCGTCGGTATCAAGGGTACACGTATTCAGCCGGTTATTAATGAATGTCACGGCGAAAAGATCGACGTTATTTTGTATTCCGAAGATCCGGCCGTGTTTATCGTAAACGCAATGCAACCGGCCAAGGTCGCAAAAATTATCGTTGACGAAGATACTCGCACCGCTGCCGTTGTTGTTACCGAAGATCAACAATCATTGGCAATTGGTCGCCGTGGTCAGAATGTTCGCCTGGCATCTCAGCTGACGGGGTGGAACATCGACGTTATGAACGAGGCCGAGGAACAAGAACGTCGCGCTAAAGAATTCAAAGAAAAGACAGAATTGTTTATTCGTGGTCTGGACGTTGACGAAATGATTGCACACCTGTTGATTACCGAAGGGTTCCGTACAATCGAAGAAATTGCATTTGTTGAATCCAGTGAATTGGAATCAATCGAAGGCTTTAATTCAGAATTAGCGGCCGAATTACAAAAACGCGCAAAAGATTACCTGGACAAAATCGAACAAGATTATTTGGACGAAGGACATAAACTTGGGATGTCAGACGATTTGTTGACATTTACATTTATCAAGCGTCCAACAATAATGCAATTGGGTGCAGCTGGTATTAAATCATTGGATGATTTGGCAGATCTGGCATCTGATGAATTGGTTGAAATCTTGGGCGAAGATAATATGTCAAACCGCCTGGCGGGACGCATCATTATGAAAGCGCGCGAGGTTGCATACGGCATAACCCAGGACGAGGAATAAATATTTAGTAGTGGAGTAGTTTTATGGCAACACTGACACTTGGAAAATCTGTTACAATTGACGCGGTGCAAAGCAAAAAGGGCGACGCGGTGTTCGTAGAACGCCGTCGTCGCGTTGTTGCACCAAACAGTAACGAATTGCGTGACGAACCAAAAACACCGGTCGCAACACCAAAGAATGCGGCGGATGAAAAATTGCGCGCGGTGTTGGCCGCGGCCAAAGCTCGCGAAGAAGAACGTAAAGCCCGCGAGGAGGCTGAGGCTGCTGCTGCTGCAAAACGCGCTGCGGAAATCGAACGCGAAGAGCGCGAATACGAACAGGTTCGTTCCCAGTTGGCGGCACGTGAAAACGCAACCACTGTGTCAGATGTCGAAGAAGATACAAAAACACAATCTAAACCTGTACAAAACACACCAAAGACATTTACTAATAATGCGGTGGCTGGTGCAAATCGTCGTCGCAACAATGCCGATGACGAAGATGCCCGTCCAAACAAACATTCAAAGAAAGATTTCAAAAAATCTGGAAAAATATCACTTCATGATATTGTTATGGGCGGTGACGACGATGATGATGAAATCGGCTTGCGTGGCGCAAACCGTCGCCGGTCCGAGGCATCCTTAAAACGTTTCCGTGAAAAGGCGCGTGCGGTATTTTCTGCCCCGCAAAAGGTTGAACGTGTTGTATCCCTGGGCGAAACAATCACCGTCAAAGATTTGGCAAATGCAATGGCGGAAAAGGTTGGAAATGTTGTAAAGAAATTGATGGAAATGGGGATGATGGTATCAATGAATCAGTCTATTGATGCCGATACAGCTGAATTAATAGCGTCTGAATTTGGTGCAACCGTAAAACGTGTTGTAGTTAAACCATATGCAGACCAATTGGAACGTGAACCAAATCCAGAAAATTTGACACCGCGTGCACCGGTTGTAACCGTTGTGGGACACGTTGACCACGGAAAAACATCACTGTTGGATGCGTTCCGTAATGCAAACGTTGTCGCCGGCGAGGCGGGCGGTATCACCCAGCATATTTCTTCGTATGAGGTTAAAACAAAATCGGGGCAATTGATAACATTCTTGGACACGCCGGGTCACGAAACATTTACCGCAATGCGTGCACGTGGCGCGCAAATGGCGGACATTGTTGTATTGGTTGTGGCTGCAAATGATTCAATTATGCCACAAACGATTGAGGCCATTAATCACATCCGTGCAGCGGGCGTGCCATTTATTGTGGCGATTAACAAAATTGACCTGCCCCAGGCGAATGCACAACGTGTGAAAATGGACCTGTTACAGCAAGAGGTTCAGGTCGAAGAAATGGGCGGTGATGTTCAATGTGTTGAAATTTCCGCAACGAAAAAAATCGGTCTGGATAAACTGGAAGAGGCAATTTTATTACAGGCAGAAATGATGGATTTAAAGGCCGATGCACAAATGCCAGCAGTTGCATATGTTGTAGAAGCCAAGATGGAAAAAGGCCTGGGGGCGGTTGCAACCGTATTGATGCGCCAGGGTACATTAAAAATTGGCGACCCATTTGTCGTTGGTGAAACATTTGGTCGTGTGCGTGGTCTGATTGGTTCAGATGGTACACGTGTAAAATCTGTACGCCCGGGCCAGCCAACCGTTGTATTGGGCTTGGATTCGGTGCCAAATGCTGGTGATGAATTACGCGTTATGGAAACCGAGGCTCAAACCCGCGAAGTGGCCGCATATCGCGCACAATTGGCCAAAGACAAGGCAAATGCTGTTAAACGTTCAAGTTTAGAAGAATTGTTTGCCAAACGTGACGAGTCCAAGAAGCTTATTCTGCCAATTATCCTGCGTGCAGACGTTCAGGGTTCTGTTGAGGCCATCGTTGATATGCTAAAAGAAATCAACACGGACAAGGTTGGTGTAGATATTCTGTCGTCGGGTGTTGGACAAATTACAGAGGGCGATATCCGCCTGGCAACAGCTTCTGGTGCGGTTGTGATTGCATTTAACGTTCGTGCGGATTCGGTTGTTCGTGATATGGCACGCAGCAATAATGTTGATATTCGCTATCACAGTGTTGTTTACCGTATTACTGATGAAATCAAAGAAATTTTGTCGGGTAAATTGGCCCCAGAACGCAAAGAAAACTTTATCGGATACGCGGATGTAATTGCACTGTTCACGGTCGGCAAGGGTGTACGTGTTGCCGGCTGCCGTATGAGCGAGGGCACAATCAAAAAAGATGCCTTTGTACGTTTGTTGCGCAACAATGTTGTTATCTATGATGGCAAAATTGGTGAATTGCGCCGCGAAAAGAACGAGGTTAAAGAAGTATCCGGCGGTGTTGAATTTGGTATGTCTTTTGACAAGTATAATGACTTGAAAGAGGGCGACCGTGTTGAATGCTATGAGGTCGAAGAAATTCGTGCCAAAATTTAAATGAACGAGGCATTGGAATGAGATGGTTTTCCAAAAAATCAGATAAAATTTCAGGTGTTGTACAATTACGCGGTTCTAATAACCGCGTAATTATTATTGAATGTGGCATCGAGCGACCGTTGCATCGCAATGCAAATATTCCTGGTCTGGATATAATAGTTGTCGGCAATAACAACACGATAAAAATAGAGATGCCATTTAATAGCCACAATTCGTCAATATTTATTATGAATGATGGGGTTAATATTGAATTGGGGCGAACCTCGGCATTTTCAAATGTTAAAATAGTATGCCGGAACGGTCATAGACAGGTTTGCAAAATTGGTTGTGATACAACAATAAATGGTGCCATCATTGAACTGCCAGAATCCAGTGGTCTTATTATAGGTGAAGGCTGCTTGTTGTCTGATAATATAAAAATCTGGGGCAGTGACGGCCATTCTATTATTGATGCGGATACAATGGAAATAATAAATCCCGTGATGGAACCGATAGTAGTTGGTAATCATGTATGGGTTGGTGAATCTGTGATATTCACAAAAAATGCATCTGTTGCGCAAGATTCGGTTGTTGGTGCAGGAACCGTGTGTTGTAAAAAATATACAGAACCCAATGTTATTATCGCGGGCAATCCCGGAAGAATTATTCGTAAAAATATTCTGTGGAACAGATACAATCCAACAAAATTAATTTCTGATATAGAGAAGATTTCTGCAAAATGGGAACCGCGCAAATAGAAAATTTTGCGCGGTTTATTGTCTTTTATTTTGTTCTGTTTATGCGTCCGGCCAGCAACCACCACAATTGTTGTGCACAACTTGTTTGTTCATTGATTTTACGCAAATGATCAGGGTCACCATTAACATAAAAAACACCTTTCATTAAATTGCGTGCTGGTTTGTCAATTTCTTTTGGTGCGCCGTTTATTTCTGCAATTGTTTTTCGAATATCACTACGGATGTTTTCGATATTTTGTTTTTGGGTTACACCTGAACATAAATCTTCTGTTTCGCGCTGAATCATATGTTTTAATTTTTTTGATGGTTTTATTGTATCATCTGTTGCGAAACGCGCAGACGAAAATACAGTTGGTTGTAAATCAATCAATTGTGCCATTTGTTGATGCAACGAAACAACCTCACCGTTTGCTTCTGCGATTGCCTGGGGCAGGGTATGATGAATTAGCTTGTCCAGTTTTTGTTCGCGTTCTTTTTGTTTTTTGCTTATTTGCCCGACCGATTTTGGTGCGGTTACCAGACCGAATTTTTTGCCCGGCACAATCGCACGTGATGCTAAATGATTGCGATATGTCTTGCGCAGGTTTTGCAGTCTTGATAATCTAAGTCCCAGCATTACGCGACGAAATGCCCACCAAACGGTTTCGTTCGCAATTTTGTGCATACGTTCGTTTAAATATTTTGGTGGCATTTGTCCCGAATCCATCACGCCTTGGATCAGAATTGCATTCTTGTCCAGCATTGGTCTTGTTGGTGCGTGTTTGCGTGCAAATGGGGGCAGCATACCAAAATCATATGCGTGAATATTCTGGATGGTGGTCATATATTTTTCGTGTTTTTCCTGACTAACACCGGTCGGTCTATTGTATTGAAAGAACTTCATTCGTTCATAAAGATTGTCGTCTGGTTCCGCCTCTTTGCCATTCAGTAAATCGCCATAAAGCCCAAAAATTAAATCAAATGAAATATCTGAAACAAAGGCGCCACGTGGGGGTTGATTACCCATAATTTTATCAGAATACATTGCAATTCGATTGTCGTTTCCAATGGCAATAAATTTGTATCCCGATGGCGCAAATTTATTCATACACGCCAAGATAAGGCGCATATCAAATACGTCCATTTGTTTCTTGATTTCTTTTAGAGCCTCTGCTTTTTGTTCTTTAGCGCGCTGTGCTGCAACGCGTTTAGCTTCTCTACGTGCATTGTGTTCTGGGTCGCGTGACTGCGTTGGGTTGTCAACATACATCATACGGTACACACGTTTTTTTCCCTCATATACGCGTTTGCGCAACATCATACCGCCAACGGTTGGCTGTGATACAATATTATCTGTTTTGCTTTCAATATTTTCGGTCATACTTAATCAATACCTTTATAAATCAACTGGATAAAAAAATCCGCTTTGCGCGGATTAAAACTTGGTGGGTGTTGAGGGACTCAAACCCCCGACCCTCTCGGTGTAAACGAGATGCTCTAATCAACTGAGCTAAACACCCAAAGCCCAGCAATATTAACCTATAGTTTGTTGTTTGTCAAATGTTTTTTATGTATGCCCCATAATTAGGGGAATATTATTATTTGCAAACTGTTAAATATGCTTTATAATTGCGAACGCGGGGATGAAATTGTTCCTTTTTATGCTTGGGTACAAAGAGTATAAAAACGAATGATTTGTCTTCGCAATATTCAAGAAGAACAAACAAAAATATGGAGTAAAAAATGGTATTTGGTTTATTTAAAAAAGATGCCAAATTAAACAATCCAGTTGTGGTTGAAATCCCGTATGGTGATGAAACACTGCGTCTGGAAACGGGTCGTATGGCAAAACAGGCTAACGGTTCTGTGTTGGCAACAATGGGTGGTACAATGGTTTTGGCGACGGTTTGCGCTGAAAAATCTGCGGTCGAGGGACAAGATTTCTTCCCTTTAACCGTTGATTATCAGGAAAAATTCGCATCCGCTGGTCGTATCCCTGGTTCCCGCGACAGACGCGAGGGCAAGGCTTCAACCGCCGAAACATTGACGGCGCGTTTGATTGATCGTCCAATTCGTCCATTGTTCCCAGAAACATTCAAGAACAAGGTTCAAATTATCGCCCAGGTATTTTCTTATGACAAAAAGAATCAGCCGGACATCTTGGCAATGATTGCATCATCTGCAGCGTTGGCGTTAAGCGGCGTTCCATTCCAGGGACCAATTGGTGCCGCACGTGTTGGATACTCAGACGGTAAATATATCTTGAACCCATCACGCAAGGCGACAGAAGAATCTGAAATGGATTTGGTTGTTGCTGCGACCAAGGACGGCGTTTTGATGGTTGAATCTGAAATTGGCGAATTAGACGAACCAACGGTTTTGGGCGCGGTTAAATTCGGGTTTGATGCACAACAAACGGTTATTGCGGCAATTAACGAATTGGCGGAAAAGGCGGGCAAAGAACGCTGGGCAACCCCAGAAAAGACCGAAGAACAATTGACAATGGAATCAAACTTTGAATCTTTTGCACCAGCAATCGAAGAAGCGTTGCAAATCAAAGAAAAATTGGTTCGTTTGGAAACTTTGGCTGATATTCATGCCCAGGCAAAGGCACGTATTCCAGAACTGTTCCCAGAATCAATTCGTGCAACATCAACATTAGATTCATGGGCAGACGAAGTTATTGAAAACCTGACTGCACGCATCATGCGTGGAAATATCTTGGCGGGCAAGCCACGTATTGACGGTCGTGATAACAAGACAGTGCGTCCAATTGAAATTGAATTGGGTGTATTGCCACGTGCACACGGCTCTGCATTGTTTACACGTGGTGAAACACAGGCCTTGGTATCCTTGACACTGGGTGGTGGTAAAGACGCGTTGCCAATCGAATCCCTGGACGGTGCCGAAGAACGTGATTTCATCCTAAACTATAACTTCCCGGGTTATTCCGTTGGCGAAGCCAAAGGCTTAAAGGCTCCTGGTCGTCGTGAAATTGGTCACGGTAATTTGGCGTGGCGTGCGGTTCATCCAATGGTACCAACAAGTGCCGAATTTGACTATGTAATTCGCGTTGTATCTGATATCTTGGAATCTAATTGTTCATCATCAATGGCGACAACATGTGGTGCGACATTGGCAATGATGGACGGTGGTGTTCCAATGAAACGCCCTGTGGCTGGTATTGCAATGGGGCTGATAAAAGAGGGCGATGATTACGCAATTTTGACGGACATCCTGGGCGACGAAGATCACTTGGGGGATATGGACTTCAAAGTAACGGGTACAGACCATGGTATCACTGCCCTGCAGATGGATATCAAAATCACATCTATTACGTTTGAAATTATGGAACGTGCGTTGGCCCAGGCAAAAGATGGTCGTATGCACATCTTGGGCAAGATTGAAAAAGCAATCAAAAAGCCACGCAACACCGTGTCCGAATATGCGCCCCAGACTTACACAATGAAAATCAATCCAGACAAGGTTCGTGAAGTAATTGGCAAGGGTGGTTCTGTAATTCAGGCCTTGGTTCGTGAAACAAACACGATTATCGACCTGGAAGATGATGGTACGGTTAAAATCATGGCAACAACCAAAGAAGAAGCCGATGAAGCAATCCGTCGCATCAAAGACATCGTTGCCGAACCAGAAGTTGGCATGATTTACAAAGGGACCGTATCTGGTATGAAAGATTTTGGTCTGTTTGTAAAAATCATGAACGGATTCGAAGCAATGGTTCATATCTCTGAAATCACCGGTGAACGTATCGCAAAAATCGAAGACACAAAAATCAAAGAGGGTGATACGGTTTACTTTCGTTATCTGGGGGCCGACAAACGTGGTAAAACACGCATGTCCATGGTTGGTATTGACCAGAAAACAGGTGAAGAAATCAAGAAATAAGGACTATCAATGAAACCAGAACAGTTAAACTGGACGGATGAACAATGGGCAGCACACCTGGGGTGTGTTGTCCGGCGTATTCCATGTATTCGTAAAATAATTTGTGCAAATTTTTTCCCGGGCATT
>JAEIGA010006609.1_pt1 | contig 17663 bp, 8 predicted proteins | sample 9270691 | NCBI WGS metagenome assembly JAEIGA01 (sample SAMN17057246, study PRJNA624740) | gut metagenome | biome: biome; isolation source: fecal sample | host: Bos grunniens | place: China: Xizang | collected 2019 | reverse complement strand
TGACGGTTCTAATGGTAGTACTGGTGCAAAAGGTGATAGAGGTTATCAGGGACATCAGGGTCCACAAGGTCCTAAGGGAGATAAAGGTGATACAGGTGGTACTGGTGCAAAAGGTGATAGAGGTTATCAGGGATTCCAGGGTCCTAAGGGTGCTACAGGTGGTACTGGTGGTACTGGTCCTCAAGGTCCTCAAGGTCCAGCAGGACCTAGAGGTTATCAAGGATATCAGGGTCCACAAGGTGCCAAGGGAGGTAATGGTTCTAATGGTTCGAATGGTACTCAGGGTCGTCAGGGTCCACAAGGTCCACAGGGTCCACAAGGTCCTAAGGGTTCTACAGGTGGTACTGGTGGTACTGGTCCAAGAGGTTATCAGGGATATCAGGGTCCTAAGGGTGCTACAGGTGGTACTGGTGGTACTGGTGCAACAGGACCTCAAGGTCCAGCGGGCCCAAATTTCGCTTTATCAGCAAGTGACAGTAAATGTTATTTAATAGGAGTAACAGGTACTACTGCCAATATTAATACTAGCAAAACTAATGCAAATGTTTACATGGAATCTGGTAACTTATATGCAAAATCAGATATGACATTAAAAACTGTTATAGAAGAAGTTGATGGTAACCCTGAAAAGATTAAACAAATACCAAAAGTTATTTTCCACTGGAACACTGATAAAGATAAAAAACGTGTTTTAGGTACATTAGCACAAGGAGTTGAGAAAGTTTATCCTGAAATTGTAACTAAAGATGAAGATGATGTTCGAGGAGTTGGTTATGACCGAATGGGTGTAATCGCTCTTGCTGGTATTGATAAACTTTATGAAATGATTCAAGAACTTCAACGTGAAAACAAAGAATTGAGAAAACGTATTGAAGATTTAGAAAAATAATTTTTAAAAGCCTCACAAAGTGGGGCTTTTTTATTTACAAAATATTTCATAAACATTATTATATTAGTATAAACATTTAAAAAATATTATGAAAATAACTATAATAGGAACAGGATATGTTGGTTTAGTAAATGGAGCTTGCTTATCTGATTACGGGCATGTAGTAAATTGTATAGATATTGATGTAAATAAAATTTCGACTCTAAATAATGGTATTATTCCAATTTATGAACCAGGTTTAGAAGATGTTGTAAAACGTAACGTTGAAGCAAGACGTTTATTTTTCTCGCCAAATTATTATTCAGTTAAAGAATCTGATTTAGTATTTATAGCAGTTGGGACGCCAACTATAGAAGGTGGTAAGGGTACTGATTTAAGTTATTTAGAAAACGCAGTTAAAGAAGTTGCCATGAACTTAGAGAAAGATACTATTATTGTAATGAAATCAACGGTCCCAGTTGGAACTTGCAAAAAAATGAAAGATTTTATAAATGAAGTATTAATTGAACGAGACAAAAGTCATTTGATTTGGTTCGATGTTGTTTCAAATCCTGAATTTTTAAAAGAGGGTGATGCTGTAAATGATTTTTTTAATCCTGATAGAATAGTAGTAGGTGCGGACAATGATACTTCAATTTCTAAGATGAAAGAACTTTATGGGAATGATATTTATGTAACTAAAACAGAATCATCAGAAATGATTAAATATGCATCAAATGCAATGTTAGCTACTAGAATATCGTTTGTTAATGAATTAGCTAATTTATGTGAAAAGGTTGGTGCTAATATTGATGAGGTTAAAACTGGTATGGGTATGGATACGAGAATAGGACCTAAATTCCTTAACCCAGGTTGTGGTTATGGTGGAAGTTGTTTTCCCAAAGATGTTAAAGCATTATTAACTTTAGCTGAAGAAAATGAAATTGAGTTGAATGTAGTTAAAGCTACAGAGAAAGCAAACGATAATCAAAAACATATAATTTTAGAGAAATTAAAGAAATTGAACGATTATGATGTAAATAATAAGACATATTCAATTTTAGGGTTAGCTTTCAAACCAGAAACTGATGACATGAGAGAAGCACCTTCGTTAACAATTATTGAAGATATTTTTGAAAATTTTGAAAATGTAAAAATAAAAGCTTATGACCCTATGATAGAACGTATCAATGTACCAGAAGGAGTAATAGCTTGTTCCAATTTGGAGGAATGTTTAAAAGAAACTGATTTTATAATTTTAGTAACGGAATGGGGTGAGTTTAAAGAAATAAATTGGAAAGAGGTTTCTAATATAGTTAATTATAAAGCTTTAGTTATTGATGGTAGAAATATTTTTAACCAAGAAGAAATATTTAATAATGGTTTAACCTACTTAAGAATAGGATAATTATGATAGGGAAAACATTAGTTTTTCATATATATGTATATGATGATAAAGAATATCTAAATAACATGGCTTACAAATTACATTTAGAATGCTTAAAAAGATATTCAAGTATTTTTAATAAAGCTTGTTTTAATATTTCTTGTGATAATATAAATAATATTGAAATTATCAAACAAATAAAATATGATTTAATTGATTGTGGGTTTAGTAACTTAGAAATAATAGTAACAAAAAACGATTATTTTTGTGAAGTTAATACATTTAAATATTTTATATTAGATAGGTTAGAAAACTTAAATGAGTTGATATTTTTTGGGCATACTAAAGGTATTACAAATATTAATGATGGTATTAATTATCCTGAAAATATTTTACATTGGGTTTACACGATGTATTTCTTCAATTTAGAAGAAGAATATATTATAAACATGGAAAATATGATGATAAGAAGTTTTGGTGGAATACAAAATACATTTTATGGTACACTAAAACAAACATATGAAGAAATTGGTATTTCGTTTTATCCTGGTACTTTTTATTGGGTTAATCCGATGAAATTATATGAAGATAATCGGCAAGGGAAAGTTATAATACCTAAAATATATAATAGGAATTTTTGTGAAGAACTACCATATATTTATAAAAATATAAATAACCCACATGAAGGGGTTTCTAGTTGTTTTAATAGGTATTATACAGATTTATGGTTGTATAACGATAATGATTGGAATGAAATGTCATTTTTTTTAAGTGGTGGACATAATATAGAATATATTAATAAATATAATAATATAATGGAAATAATAGGAAATGAAAAATAGTATATTAATTACAGGTGTAGCTGGCCTAATAGGTTCTAGAATGGCTGATTGGATTATAGAAAATCATCCAGAATATGAGGTTGTTGGTATTGATAATTTATTCGGTGGTTATATGGAAAATGTTAATGAAAAGGTTTTTTTTTATAAACGAGAACTCGGTGAAGATGATATATCAGATATTTTTGAAAAACATAATTTTAAATATGTTTATCATTTTGCAGCATATGCTGCTGAAGGACTATCTTATTTTATGCCTGTTTTTAATGATAAAAATAATATGTTATCAACCGACAATATAATTAAAGAATGTATTAAACATGATGTTGATAGATTAATCTATACATCTTCTATGTCTGTATATGGGTTTGGTGAAAATGAAGGTATTCCCTTTAAGGAAGAAGATAAACCTAATCCAATAGACCCTTATGGCGTATCAAAATTTGCTTGTGAACGGAATATTCAAATATTAGGTGACCATTTTGGATTAGATTGGTGTATTGTACGTCCTCATAATGTTTTTGGTGTTAAACAAAATATATGGGATAAATATCGTAATGTGTTAGGTATTTGGATGTATCAGATTTTAAATAATGAGCCTATATTAATATACGGTGATGGGGAACAAACGAGGGCTTTTTCGTATATTGACGATTGTCTTGAATGTTTTTGGAATGCAGCTATAAGACCTGAGGCATCTAAAGAAATTATTAATCTTGGTGGTGAGGTTGCTTATTCTATAAATGACGCTGCAAAGATATTGTGTGAAATAACGGGGTATGATAAAATAGAACACAAAGAACCTAGATATGAAGTAAAACACGCAACCACCACATGTGATAAGTCTAAGGAAATATTAGGGTATAAACAAACCACTCCTCTACGAGAAGGGTTAGAAAAAATGTGGGAATGGGCTAAACAACAGCCTAAAAGAAAAAGATATAAATGGGAAAATTACGAAATAGAAAAGGGTATTTATAGTTTTTGGAAATAATTTAAGAAAGAGGACTTGACAAAGTTCTCTTTTTTATTTATATTTTAAATAAAATTAATATGAAAGTATTGTTATGTTGTATTGGTAAAAATGAAAATCGTTATGTTCGAGAGTTTGTAGAACATTATAAAAAAATTGGTATAACAAAAATTAGATTATACGATAATAATGACCCTGATGGCGAACATTTCGAAGAAGTTATAGGTGACTATATAGATGATGGATTTGTTGAGGTGATTGATTATCGAGGTAGAAAAGTGTGCCAATTACAAGCATATACTGATTGTTATAGTTTGAAAAAATATGAATATGATTGGATAACTTTTGTTGATTTAGATGAATATATCACTCTAGAAAAGCATAATTCTATTCAAGAATATTTATCACAAGAAAAATTTTCAAATTATGAAATCATTAAATTGTGTTGGTTGTGTTATGGTGATAGTGGTTTAATAGAATATGACAATAGACCATTACAGGAACGTTTTACGCAACCAGCCCCTTTGGATGCTAAATTATATTATAAATTTCCTCAAAATTGTAGTGCAAAAGCAATTGTGAGAGGTGGTTTAAATGAATTAGTATGGTGTGACCCACACGTGCCACATGCACAAGTAAAATATTGCAATGCAGAAGGTGGTGATGATGGTTTGGGTTTTAATACTAAAATGTTATATAATGAAGCCTATATTAAGCACTATACGACAAAGACTGCTTCTGAATATTTACAAAAAATAAAACAAGGAGCTCCAGATAGAATACATAGCTTAGGGTTTAAAAAACAATTAAAAAAATTATTTTTTACATATAATGAATGGACACAAGAAAAGGAAGATATATTAGATATGGGAATTGAGGAAAAATTAACAACATTGGTATGCTGTATAGGTAAAAATGAAAATCGTTATGTTCGAGAATATGTTGAATGGTATAAAAAAATAGGCGTAACTCATATTAGATTATATGATAATAACGACCCAGATGGTGAACATTTTGAAGAGGTTATAGGTGATTATATAGATGATGGGTTTGTTGAGATAATTGATTATAGAGGAAGAGAAGTATGTCAATTAGAAGCTTATGATGAGTGTTATAAACAATTAGGTGTGCAATATGATTGGATTTTATTCATTGATTGTGGTGATGAATATCTTGATTTTAACGGGTATAATAATATTGTTGAGTATTTATCAGACCCTATTTTCAAAAACTACGACATGATTCATGTGAATTTAATGACTTTTGGTGATGGTGGTAATACGAGATATGATAATAGACCTCTTATGGAGAGAATAAAAGAACCCATACCTTTTGGTAAACACATTGCATATAATTTTCCAGAAAATAATCACGTATCTTCAATTTTAAGAGGTGGTTTAACAGGTGTAGATTGGGTACATGGTTTAACTCATACCCCTCATGCACCCCATTTAAAATGTTGTAATGAAAAGGGTGTACCTACAACACCTCTTTCTCCTTTTGAAAATTACAGTTTTGAGAAAGCTTTTTTTAGACATTATACAACTAAAACAGCTGAAGAATATTGTGATAAAATGAGAAGAGGTTTTCCTGACCAAAAATGGGATGGTTCAAGAATAAAAAATTTAATAGAAACAAGATTTTTTAGAACTAATGAAGTAACTCAAGAAAAAGTTGACATTTTCAAAAAGGAATTGGGTATTGATATGTCTTATTTACTTAAAAAGACCTTTGATGGTGAAAAAGACAAAAAAACTCAAATATTCACATTGTGTTTCGAGAAAAAACAATTTGATTTTTTAAATGATGCTGTTATTACACCATTGCAAGTAGGTAGTGATATTACATTATGGGATGTGTGTGATTTAAAAGATAATACAGGTGATAATATTTCAAAAAAGAATTTTTTCTATATAGAAAATACAGGTACATATTGGATATGGAAGAATATAAAAGATGCAAAATATAAGGGGCAAATGCAATATAGACGTCCACTTAATGGTATAAGTGAAACTATCGAATTTGATAAAGTATTTTCACAATATGATGTTATAACTTGTATTCCATTTAATCACCCAGCAAATAGTAAACCTACGAACAATAATCCAATGTTTATTCCAGCCCAAACAGTAGAAGAAGGATACGCATTTTCTAATTGTAGAGATGATATTGCTATTTTAGAGATGATAATTAATATATATTATCCAGAATATAAAGAATCATATAAAAAGTATATAAAGCAAGGTCCTGATTTATATTATTCAAATGGATTTATTATGAAATCAGAAGATTTCGATAGATATTGTGAATTTTTGTTTGGATGTCTTGAAAAATATGAACAATTTGTAGATGTTAGTAGTTTTGATAAATTGTATACCAGAGTTAAGAATAATATGATGTTAGGTAAATATCCAAAACATGCTAACCCTCAAACACAAACATATGAAGCTATAAGATGGCAAACGTCAATAGGTGGCTTTTTATCAGAACGAATTTGGACTTTATGGTTATTGCATAATTTTAAAGATGAACGAATCATGAAATTACCTTATAATAAAATGGAAGAAGGAATGTATACTTAAATATAATATATTAAAAGTGAGTAGAAATGCTCACTTTTTTATTTATATTTTATATACAAATCCTTATATTTAAGAAAGGTAAAAATATTGCCTTAACTATTTATAAATAAGATATTATAGAATATGAGTAAATTACAAAAATATGGTATAAAATACCCTTTTACCTCTGATAATGATAGTGGGTATTTTATGGATTTAAACGAAACAATAACCGATGGGGTGAAATCTCGTGTTTTACATGTAATTTTCACACCTAAAGGACAAAAATTAAGAGACCCTAATTTCGGTACTAATTTAATTAAATTTATTTTTAATCCTGATAGTTCAACATTAAACGATATAAAAAATGAAATTTCAAGTCAAATTTTAAAATATGTCCCAGAGGTTGAATTTAAAGATATAAGAATATATGAAACAGAAACAGATGAACATGGAGTTATCGTTTCTGTTGATTATGGTGTAAAGAACGGAAATAAAACAGAAATTACAACTGTTTCAGTAAAATTATAATATTATGGAGAAGAAAATTTCATATTTAAATAGAACATATGCTGATTATAAAGAAGCATTAATTGAAATATCAGAGAGATATTATCCAGACCTGTCTAATTCATTTAGAGATGCATCTGTTGCAGCTTGGCAAATAGATGTTGCAGCTGATGTTGCTGATAATCTTTCATATCATATTGATAGGGTTTTTCAAGAAACTAATATTAATAGTGCGCAAGAAAAATCTTCGTTATATGCAATTGCTCGTAATGCTGGTATTAAAATACCTGGACCAAAAGGTGCAATAGCTGAAATAAGACTAACAGCAGTGTTACCAGTAGAAGAAGGATATGAGCCAATAATTAGGCGAGGAACAAAATTTTCAGCTGGTTCACAACAATTTGAATTATTAGAAGATATTGATTTTGCTGACCAATTTGATGTAAATGGGAATAGTGATAAAACTATAGTACCACGAGTTTCGACAAATGGTATTATAAATGGTTATACAGTCTCAAAATTAGCTGTTGTTACTGCTGGTGAAACTAGAATATTTTCTCAAACATTGAAAACCTCAGATATTAAACCATTCATGGAGATTATATTACCAATTGAAGGTGTTATGAATATTGAATCTATATTGGTGAAAAGTGGGGACGATAAAACTATACCTACTTACGGCATGTTTTATGGCGATGGATGTAATGAAGATATTACCCGTTTTTATGAAGTAGATAACTTGGCACAAAGTAAATGTTGGGTAGATGCTACACAGCCACAAGTATATACTGGTGAAAACATGAGGATAACTAAAGGCGAATGGAAACCTATAACTCATAAATTTATTACGGAATATACAGATAGAGGTTATTTAAAAATAATTTTTGGTGCTGGGAATGGTGAAAATGCTGAGTTGAATGGTACATTTAATACATGGCAAATGAGTCGTATATTAAATAATAATAATTTAGGTGTATTACCTAAACCTGACTCAACTATACATATTCTTTATAGAGTTGGTGGTGGTAGTGCAAGTAATGTCGCCAAGGGTGCTATTAATAGAATTTCATATTTAAATGCTGATTTTAGGGGTAAAGACCAAAATCAAATTACAAATATTATTAATTCATTAAAAGTTGAAAACACTACACCCTCATTTTCAGGGAAAGATATGCCTAATGAACATGAGATGAGATATTTCATTAAATATCATAATGCGGCTCAAGAACGTTGTGTTACTGTAAAAGATTATATTGATAGAATATTAATGTTACCCCCAAAATATGGAACACCTTTTAGAGTTGGCGTAATTGAAGAAAATAATAAAATAGTGATTTATCTTCTGGGGGTGGATTCTGAAGGAAAATTAAGTAAAAATCTTCCATCATTATTAGTAGAAAATATTAAAAATTACCTTAAAGAATATCGTATGATAAACGATTATATTGAAATAAAAGCTGGTAATATAATTAATTTAAGTTTTGATGTGGATGTCGTAATTGATAAAAATTATAATAAAAACGATGTTATATCAGCTATTATTTCCAAGATTGAGGATTATATGAATATCAATCATCATATAATGGGAGAAGAAATATATGTTGGTGATTTACAAAAAGAAATAGGTAAAATTGATGGTGTTATTAATTTAATTTCTCTTGATATAATTAACGAACACGGTGGTGAATATTCAGATGATTTAATAACACAAGAAACCTATAAAGAAGGTGATGAAGATATAGTTGATTTAGAAGCTAGTGATTGGATATTGTATAATGATGGTAACTCTATGATGGAAATTAAAAATCCAGATAAAGATATTAGAATAAGAATAAAAGAGAGATAATTATGGCATGTGCCTGTAAGGTAAATAAACAAATTGAAAAAATTAATAAAATATATGGTACTCAGAAAACTGTAAAAACTGATATTAGAGGTTTAGTATCAATATTTTTTAAAAAAATTTTATTGTTTATTTTATATATACCTTTAATACCCTTTTTTAGTTTATATCTTTTAATTAGAAAATTTTTTACAAATAAACCAATTGTAATAGATAAATTTGTAAAACGAAGAAGAAATGTCAGAAACAAATAAAACATATAGAATTAAAACCAAAATTGGAACAACAGATGGGTTTATAAACGTTGATACAAATCTAGTTCAAGATTATGATGTATTGGATATACTTTCTGTTAAAATTTCCAGTTCTGAAACATATAAATTACATAATTCAAATTACGGAGTCGTTGTTGGGCGAGTTTTGGCTAACAACGGCTTTGGTGTTCCTAATGCTAAGATAAGTATTTTTATAGAAGCTGATTCGAATGATGGTGATAAAGTACGAGAATTATATCCATTTACTAATACATATTCCAAAAATTCAAATGGTGTTAGATATAATTTATTACTTGATGATAAAGTTGCTGATTGCCATCAGGTGGTTGGTACTTTCCCCAATAAAAGATATATGCTGGATAATGATGTTGTATTAGAAGTTTTTGATAAATATTATAAATATACAACTAGGACAAATAACGCTGGTGACTATCTTATTATGGGTGTACCTGTGGGTACATATACGCTTCATATGGATTTGGATTTATCAGATTGTGGTATATTATCTCAAAAACCTCGTGATTTCGTTTATAAAGGTTATACAATAGAACAATTTGAAAACCCTTCAAAATTTAAAGAAGGTAAAGAATACAATGAATTAAGTCAGGTTTTTTCACAAGACCAGACTGTAAATGTTATTCCATTTTGGGGAAATGAATCTACAGGTGAACAAATAGGAATAACTAGAGCAGATATTAATGTTGCATTTAAATTTGAGACTACATGTGTATTCATTGGTAGCGTAATAAGCGATAATGCCTCAAATGGTATTACCAAGAAATGTATGGCTACTGAGAATATGGGTAATATGGAAGAAATGACAACAGGTGAAGGTACTATTGAAATGATTCGAAAAACACCATCTGGTGAAATAGAGGAATTCCAAATTAGGGGTACACAGCTTATTGATGGTAATGGTGTATGGTGTTATCAGATACCTATGAATTTAGATTATATGATGACAGATGAATATGGTAATATGGTACCAACAGATGACCCAGAAAAAGGTGTAGCAACTAGAACTTCAGTACGTTTTAGAATATCAATGCAGGATAATGAGGAAAATACCGATAATTTCTTTAGAGCAAAGGTTTTAGTACCTCACAATCCTCAATTTACTGAGGTGGGAGAACATGAAGAGTATGATTATGAATTCGGTTCTTATACTAGAGATGATTCGTTTAGAGATTTATTTTGGGACAATGTTTATACTGTAAAATCATATATACCAAGATTTCAAAAGAGGAAGGTTAGAGGCTGGAGAGATAAGAATTTTACAGGTATTAAGTCTTGTAATTTCCACGGAAATAACAACCCTATGCCATACAACAATATGCGTATTAAGTTACCCCTTATGTTTACTATAATGTGTGCAATTATAAAGTGTTTTATTAAAATTACTGGTATATTTAACACATTTATTAGTTCATTGGGTAACTTCTTATCTAAATTGGGCGTAAAGAAAATTATGGGCATAAAATTATTTCCTAAAGCACTTGATACAGCAAAAGAATTAAGATTAAATGTTTTATCAGAGGGATTATGTCCAGATTTGGAAAATTGGTTTTTTGCACCTATGCGTAGAGTTAATCTTGAAAAAAGAGGTGGGTATGATTTATTGGGGCAAACAATGCAACATTTATTAACTGAAGAGGATTATGATGTTACATCTATAGATTATCAAAACAAAGAAAGCGAAGATGAGGTTATTTGTTTAACAACCAGTATAGATTATTTAATATCATGTATTGAGATGAATCTTGCGATGGAATATCGTGTGATTAATTTTGATTTTTACAATGACTGGATTAATGGTACTATTTATATACCTCGTTTTATGCGTTATCTTCGCCCTAAAAGAACTTTTTTGGGAATAACTTTCGTAAAAGCTAAAATGAAAGGGTGTATGGATAACACTAAAATATTTTCAAAAACTAGAAGATATACACAGCAGTGCTCTTTGGGTTATAAAGATGCTGGAGATGGAATATTTAGTAAAGTAAATAACCCCCTTGCAGCAAACAATAGTAAAAAATCTATTAGAAAATCAAATAATTTTCATAAAAAAAATGGTTTCACACAGCAGACTATTTTTGGGCGAAATGGTGGAATATGTCATGAACATACAACATCGAGAAAACAGAATGTATACTATATGAAACCATGTGAATGGTTAAATGGTTCTAAAGTTAACTTGTTTAGTACAGATATAATATTGTTAGGTTCATTAAAAGATTGTGATGAAAATGGGTTACCTAAAGCCTTTAGATATTTATCAAGCTCTTCATATATAATGCCAACAAATTTAGCATTAACAAATATGGAAACAAATGGACCTTTATACGCAAATAATAAAGGTACTATTTGTGCTGGTATGTCAAATCAGCATATTACAGATAATAATATTAATGAAGATAATGGAGTTCAATATGTTGACCCTAATAAAGGTTTAGGAAACGAATTATCGGTGTATGCTAATAGTAAAGATACAAATATTGATACCCAATATGATGGTCTAGAATTAAGTGATATAATACCATTAACTGAAGCAGCTGGTATTTCATGGGACTATACTGGTCCTGGACAAGGAGAAATAACAGAGAGTAATATGTATTACCCTGGTGGACACTTCTTAGGTATGTCATGTACTAATTCTCAAACAAACATAAAATCGTGTGTAAATCTTTCAAGAATTTGTGAGATTGGCGTTACTATGTCTCAACGTAAAGAAGATATTAGTAGTATAAATAGTGAGACAGGGGTTGAAACATATACATACACAGCCCCCACAGGTTTTATTTCTGGTAATGAAATAGTTGGAGAGGATTTTAGAACTATGTTTGCTACTATGAATCAAAAACGTCTTCAAGCAAATAAATTAAATCCAGAAACAGGATATTATTACTATGATTTTGAGTTTATAAAACCAATTAATTTTAACGGAATTTTTAGTAATATAACTGATAAGAAAAATGCAAAAGATAAATATTATAATACACAAATAGATTCCTTAATTAATATAGATTCAGATAAAGAAGATATATTGATGGAAAGTTTTGGTATTTCTCGCCGTAATAAGAAAAATGATAGGCCAGATTATGATGAATATGAAATAGTAAATACACAAACTAGGACTATAGAAGATACTAGTAAGGATTATTATAAATTTAGGTTTGGGTTATTAGATAAGAATTTAAAAAAGAGTGATTTTATTCACAATAGTAGATTTTTAAAGAAAAGTGGTGGTTATAGTTATTTACCTCAATATGAAAATAGTTATTATTTTTATTTTGGTATGAAAGCTGGTGTAACCGCAATAGACGAGTTTAATAAACAATTTTTCTCGGTTTGTGAACCAACCGTTCTTAGAGAAAGAATGCCTTCACTTAATGTTGATATAGATAATATTGATTTATGTCAACAAAGAGCTGTTACTAATGTGGTTGTTGATAACGTAGAAATGCCTTTACAGTTAATAAAATTATCAAAAACAACCGAGGATGGTGTTATTGAAATAAATGTAACTGATAAAAAACAAAATGAAGGTGGAAAAGAATATAGGAATATGTATTCTTTCAATATAAGTGATGATTTTAATAATATTATGGCCACTGTCGATACTTTGTCTTTTGGAAAATATCATTTAGAAATTATTGATTCTAATGGTGTAACATTGACAAAGGATTTTGTTGTAGGTTTAGATTTATTCAAATATAATACAGAAATATATAATTTTAATGTTTATAGTACTGAAAATATAATTTCTAAAAATATAACACGTGATGAATATTTAGGTGGCTATATTAAATTATCAAATATTACTGTTGATAATAATTATCGTGAATATATAACAGATAAAGTTACTTTTATTATAAAGGATAATGAAAAAAAGGTGGATGATACTAAAACAACATCATGGTACAATCAAATAGAAGAAGATGGTAATTTAATATTAATTGGTACTCCTTTATCTTTGTATGTTAAAAAACCTAACGTATCATATGGTTTATATATTAAATATGCATTATCTGATGCTTGTAATAATAAAGATTTTAAAGAAATATTCTTAGAAAACTTTATTATAAAAGATGGAAAAACCGTTGGGCTAAATATGGGGTGGGCAGATGTGCCTATGTTTTTAACAATATCACCATCAGGTACATCTACATTAACTTATCCTAAAGAGATAAAAGAAAATGAAATTATTTTAATAACATCTGCAACAACAACTGATGTTAGTCCATTGTTATTATTTGGTGACAAAAAATGGTGGCCAGATGAAAATGTAAATGGTTATTCTATGGTATTAGGTGCTGTAAACGTAGGTAGGGATGATTACCAAATGATAGAAACTATACACACACAACAGAAGAATTTTGATGATTTAGATGTTGGTAATTCTGGTAATAATTCTTATGTTTCTAGTGGAAATCAGGAAAGTGGTTATACACCAAGTAATGTTGCAAACGATATTTCTGGTAATACTAATGTTGATATTAATAAAGATGATAATAGTTTAGCTAATTGGATAAAGAGAGTTTCTATATATAAAGGCACTACTGAAAATGAAACATTTAGTAACAATATATTTACCACTTCTGGTAATAAAGTTTTATGGGGGGAACCTCAAAGATTTGCTTCGAAAGATGAAGGTAGATATCAGGGAGAAATTCATTGTAGTGAAAATGAGATAACTTACACTGATTTTACTTTAGATGATGATGCTTCATATTATAGTACTAAAAATGCGTATAGTGCTATTGGTGTAGATGATGATGGAGTAGTAAGTGGAGATTATTTTGCTAAATTAGTTAATGGTAACATCAGTGAAAATCATTGTTACGGAAAGAAACCAGTATTGGGTAGTGGTTATGTATTTAAATCAATACCAGATGGGGAAATAGTATATCTAACTTTTGATGGTAAAATTAATACAAACCCAAGAAATTTAGAAGGTAACAAAGATAATGGTGTATATTATTCTTCTTTTATATATCCAGTTATTGAGAAACCTATTTCTGTTGTCGCCAGATTCTTTATCTGGGATGAATATGGAATACATTTCCCTGAGAATGAAGATGGTGTTGCTGAAATAATGCATTATGAAATGGCTGGACGAACAGAAATGTCTATTCAGAACGGTATTAGATACAATGGAAGTTTAGGAACAAAATTTGTTAAAGATAATATAACTTATGTATCAGGTGTAACTGTATCTAACATTCATCCATTCGATTTTGATAATGCTACTAAAAATAAAGTGTCAGCTAATAGAATTAGTGGAATGACAGTAACTACGGTAATAAATGAAGAAGGTGAGGAAGGGTATGTTGATGCCTTTAAAGATGGTTATGCAATGGGTGTTTCTGGCGTTACAGAAGTCCATTATGAAATAACAGAAGGCTATCCTTTTATAAGTGAAAAATTGGATTTATCTCATTTAGTTAATACAGTCTCTGATAGTTTTAATTACGATAGTTATTTTGGTGATTATGCTACTTATGAAATAAAATCGGGGCAAGGTATTGAAATTACATTACATGGAAACGGTAAAGGTAGTGGACAAGGTTTTATTTGTAAACAGTTTAAAAATGATAAATATAAATTATTAGATTTATCAATTAATTCTGATGGTAAATGGAATAATGAAGCCTATATATACTATCAAGAACGAGGTGGAAAAGAGCCAATATATCATGTGCTATGTTATTTTGACCTTGATTATTTATGGGAGCATGATGATGGTAATGGTAATATTGTACGAACAGATAGACATGAGAATAAAGTTTCTTCTAAGAATGGAGAATTAGTGATAGTTCGTATTGGATATTATAATAACCGTATGTGTAACGTTAGATGGAGTTATAAATATTTAAAAGCAGAAACTTTTAAAGATAAAGATGGTAATTCAGTTACAGAGGAAATAGAATACATTAGAGACGAATGTTATGATTTAAGAAAAGATGGTGGTTGGTCTAGAGGTAGAATTGGTGATAATAAAAATAGATTAAGTGGTATTTTTGATATGCTTTGGGGTACTGATGAAAATAAAAATCAAACGTATCATAAATTTGTTCAACCAGTACCTAATTATAGGATGAAAACCAACATGAATGATACAAATTGGTTTAATACTATTATTGCTCATAAAAATAATTACGCAAATGGTCAATCAACTATTAAAGAAGCTGATTTGAAGAAAGACATATTTTATTATGTAGATAGAATGCAAACACAATCTACACAAAATGGGTTGGGAGAAGCAACTTTGTTTAAAATTTATCCTGTATTATTACCTAGTAAGATAGAAGATGATGGTATTGTAATGGATTTATATGGTGTTTTCGGAGAAATAACTGGTGGTACAAATCAAAATTGGAAAGGAATAATGAGTGTTGTTAATGACAATGGAAATGCAGTAACAGCCAATACTACATCTTTTGTTGTTACTTATCATATTGACCATGTAGATAGTGGGCAATTCACTACTGGTTTATCGGCTACTAATGCAAATGATGCTAAAAATAAATTAATGATTAAATATGGAAATGATAGTGTTTCGGCCACTAATGGTTTAACTACTAGTAATTGGAGTTTAATTTACTCCAATGCTAATTGTACAGAAGAAAAAGACCCAAGTACTAATGAAACCCTTGGATACAATGTAACATACAATTTTGGCTTTAGGTTAAATGATAGTATGAAGGATAACGGTTTTAATAATTCATTTATATTTTATTTAACAACGCCATCTCAGGGGGAAGTATTTAGTATCAATGTTAAAGAATATGAAAAATATTTAAATGTATATGAGGATTCTAACTTTAACATTAAGAAAACTTCTTATAGTTTTATAAATCCTGCTGATAGTATAATTATATATGTAGGATGTAAAAACATTAAAAACGAAAAAATATCTATAGATAGTGCTGAAACTGATACTAATTCTGCTTTTGCAGTTCAAGCGATGGAAAGTTTTAATACTATCAAGGATGAGATAAATTATACTGGTAGAGCTTTTAAAATAAGTATTGAACCTAATTTGATTCCTGGTGATTATGATGGGACATTAAATTTTAGTGTTGAAGGTAAAGGTGATGAGCGCTATAAAGCTTCATTTAATTACAGTCTTAAATATAGCATTACTGGTATAACAGTTTCACCTCCAATTATTAGAACCTATACTACTGGCCCCTGTACTGGACAAAGTATTACTATTAATACTGGAGGTATATCTTCGGATATTTCTTCTATGGAATTGGGGGGTGATTTAACAATAAACTCTGATGATTTAGTTAGTAATTATTTTACTCCTATTAAAAATAAAGATAAAATTTATTTTGAATATGATGGAAAAGGTTTAGTACCAGATGCTGGAAAAAAATATAATTATGAACTTAAACTAGTAGAGGGAAGTAAGGAATATAAGAGTAGTTTCGTTTTAGAAGCATATCCTTATGTACGGGTGAATATTGCAAATATGAACGAAGTTGGATTCCCTGATTTAATGATTAGTGAGGGTGCAGTTATTAGTGGTACAGTTATTAATAGTAAACCTATTAAAGCTGGAGAAACAGTTACTTTTATACCTTATAATTTCTTTGAAGGATTTGAAAAGTTTAAACTTGGCCTTACGTTTAATGGTAATTTATTAAGACGTTTGTATTATTTAACATCATCAATTAGGGTAAGTGATGGTATTAGTAATGCTATTTTCGTAGATGCATTAATTAATACAGGTAATAATTTTACGGTTAATGTACCTTCTGAAAATTATCGTTGTAAATTAGAAGATAAGCTTATAATAAAACCTTTAACGTTGAATCTTTTAAGGGTTGAATTAGGGGATTATTATAAAATAAAGATTAGTAGAGGTCCTTTGAACGTTAACGAAACTGATAAAGAGGGTACAACGAATGGACGTGAAATAACTGTAAGGTTAAGTAATGAAGGAAATATTCAAGGGGGTACAATATTAACTGGGGCAGGAACTAATGATTATGTTATAGATTATTCTAATTTTGAAAAGAATGATGATATTAAACTATGTGTGAAAGTTGATGGCATACAACCTAATGAATATGTGAGTGTTATGTATAATAATAAAGAATTTACAACCATACCTTTAAATGTAAAACCCACTTTTGACGAGTTTCCTTATGAAATTTCTATATTAGAGATAGGACCTGCACCTGCACCTGAAAATACGGAAACTATTAGTGGAATAAAATATGTGTATTCTGAAATTAGTTTATCAATTAAGACTAAAGAAGAAAATTAAATTTTGTTAATTTTATGAGAGAAGTATTTTTAAAATCAAATGATAGTTGTTTTTCGAACAATGTGGAGAGTGACTTAAATGTTAATCTCTCCACAAAGATTCGTTTATTACCTAATGAGAATTTAT
>JAEIGA010006608.1_pt1 | contig 17663 bp, 17 predicted proteins | sample 9270691 | NCBI WGS metagenome assembly JAEIGA01 (sample SAMN17057246, study PRJNA624740) | gut metagenome | biome: biome; isolation source: fecal sample | host: Bos grunniens | place: China: Xizang | collected 2019 | reverse complement strand
GAGATATCTTCAATAAAATAGGTGACGGTGCCCGAAAGGAGCAGCACCAGTTTGTGAAACTCGTGGTAGTGATAGTCGACCCTTGTGGCATCGGCATCTTTGAGATGAAAAATGCGGAAATCTTCGTGCAGATACCCGCGGCGGCGATCGGTGTCGGTTTGCATGGACAGCCTCCCTGGATGGATATGAGATATTTTCAGCATACAGCACTTTTTGCAAGATTTCAAGCATGATTCTGCATGGAAAGAAAATGATAAGCACAATATACTAAAACAGGTCCGCTGCCAAGGGTGCGGACATCGCAAACAGACTTTTTAGGAGGACAAACATGAACAGTGTTTTCGAGGCGGTCAACAGTGTATTTTCCTTTGTGACCCCTGTATCGGATTTTCTGTGGGAGTTTCCCACCAATTTTGACTGGTATGCCAATATCCCTCTGCTGGGCAACTTCTCGCTGGCCATCATCCTGCTGGTCGGCACAGGCATCTTTTTCACGCTGAAGTTCGGCTTTATCCAGGTCACCCATTTCGGCCGCGCTATCCGCGCCATGCTGAACAGCCGCAGCGCACAGGACGGCATTTCTCCCTTTGCTGCCTTCTGTCTGTCGTCGGCCATGCGTGTCGGCCCGGGCAATATCCTCGGCGTTACCGGCGCCATTGCTGCCGGCGGCCCCGGTGCTCTTTTCTGGATGTGGATCAGCGCCTTCTTTGGTATGGCAACCGCCTATGCCGAGAGCGTTCTGGCCCAGATCTTCAAGGAGAAGAAGGAGGATGAACTGGTCGGCGGTCTGCCTTACTATGGCCGCAAGCTGCTGGGCGACAGAAAGATCGCCGGTGTTGCCCTGTCGGTCCTCTTTATTCTTTATGCCCTTTGCTGCCTGCCTGCCCAGGGCTTTAATGCTGTCGACTCGGTCGGCCAGATCGCCGAGATCCTCACCGGCAATGAAATTGCCACAACATCGGTTTTCTATTATATCGTTGCTGCACTGCTGCTGGCCGTTACTGCGGTCATCGCGTTCGGCGGCATCAAGAAGGTAACACGTCTGACCGACAAGATGGTTCCTGTCATGGCCGTCGTCTATTGCGGTACAGTTGTTACCCTTATTCTGATCAATTTCAAGAGCATTCCCTTCTTCTTTGCAGAAGTCTTCCGCGGCGCATTTACACCCGATGCTATCTTTGGCGGTGCCTTCGGTACCGTACTGGCACAGGGCGTCAAGCGCGGCCTGATGTCCAATGAGGCCGGCCAGGGTACCATTACCATGGCTGCTGCAGCTTCCAATGCCGATCATCCCTGCGATCAGGGCTGCATTCAGGCGCTGGGCGTTTTCCTGGATACCATCGTGATCTGCACCATGACCGGTTTTGTCATCGTTATGTCCGGCCTGTGGCTGGGCGAGGGCGGCGAAGCCTGGATGGCGCTCGACCGTCTGCCCAAGTTCCTGGCCTCTACCGCCGAACTGACTCCCGGTACAGCCTTCAACAGCATCATTACACTGATCCTGACCATTTGCTTCGGTCTCTTTGCCTATACCACTCTGCTGGGCATGATCAGCTTTGGCGAAATTGCCGCCAACCGTATCAGCGGCTCCCGCAAGTTTATCAATGGCGTTCGCGTCGTATCTCTTTTTGCGCTGGGCTTCGGTATTCTCTGCTCCATTGCCGGTCTCAATCTGGGCAATCTCTGGGCGTTCTCCGATCTGGGCAACATCCTGATCGTTTTTGCCAACCTGCCTCTGCTTTATCTGGGTCTCAAGTATGTCAACCGTGCCACCGTTCATTATAAGAAGGAAGATGGCAGCCGCTTTGATTCGACAGTTGCCGGAACAAAGCTGACCTACTGGGATGCGCGCGATTAAGATTCTACATAACCTGACCAAGGAGAAATCGTAATGATCGTTACCAAAGCACAGATGAAGGCCATTGAAGATGCGGCCAATGCCGGCGGCCTTTCCTATCTGCAGATGATGGAAAATGCCGGGCAGGCAGCTTTTGAGGCGATCGTGCGCCATCAGCCCGGTCTGCGTCGTGCAGCTGTTTTCTGTGGTACAGGCAACAACGGCGGCGATGGTTATGTCGTTGCGCGCCTGCTCCGGGAGTGGGGTGCTGAAGTTCTGCTGGTACTCGTGGGCGGAAAGCCCAAAACCCCCGATGCTGTGACCAACTTCTATCGGGCGGCCATGGCAGATATCCCTATGGTCGTAGCTTCGCTGCTGAGCGAGGAGGACGCTGCATGGCTCCTTGGTGCCGATCTGCTGGTCGATGCCATCTATGGCACCGGTTTCCGCGGAGAACTCTCTCTTGAAGCGGAGATCTGCTGCGGCATTATGTGCAGAAGCAGTGGCTGCAAAGTGGCTCTCGATCTGCCCAGCGGTCTGGAATGTGATACCGGACGGATCGCATCGGGCAGCGCAGCTGTCGACCTGACCATTACTTTTCACGCGGCCAAACCCTGCCATGGGCTGGCACCGGAACACTGTGGAGAAGTACTGGTTGCCGATATCGGCATTGGCAGCAGAGCATAACATAAGTAAAACAAAAGCCGCTGTCCTTTGGGACAGCGGCTTTTTCTGTTGGTTTGATTTTGAGTGTGATTTGTTGAAAGGTTATTTTATATAGTATAGTAAGGATCAGGAATAAAATGCGTGATCGCCGATGGTCATGACATGGGGGCGGTTGCGGACGACCCAGGAGCGATAGGAGATGCCGGGGTTGAGGAAGTAGAAGCAATCTTCAGCGATCGAGTAGCCTTCCAGAACCAGTTTGGCGGCGATATAACTATCGTCATTGGGCTTCTTGTTCAGGCTGCCGTTATAGGCAGTGGAAAACTGTACGCCGCAGCTGCGGTCATAAATGACATCGGCAACGGTGTTGGGGAAACGGCTGTCAGCCATACGGTTCATAATGACATTGCCGACGGCGATCTTGCCTTCCAGCGACTGGTTGCCGGCTTCAGCATTGATCAGACGGGCCAGGAGGAGATAATCTTCCTGATTATAGAACTCTTCGCCCGACATCAGCTGCGAGCCGTTTTCGGTAAGGGTGACGGTGGCGCTTTCCTCATCCCAGCTGACATCATAGCCGTAGAGCTGTGCCAGCAGGCGAACGGGGGCATAGAAGGTATCTTCCAGTTCAAAGCAGGGATCCGACACGGGAAGCATGCGGCCGTTGGCGTAGCAGTAGATCTTGCCGGGGTGCAGCTCCATATACATATCGGTGTGCGCTGCGGAAACCATGCCGTTCTGATAGGAGAAGACGACGTCGGGATGCAGGGTCTCGATAAAGTCTCTTACCGAAACAAAGGTGGTATCTTCAATAAAAATGGTACGGATCTCTTCTTCGTCGGGCTCTGCAGCATCGGGAAGGGCCGAAGCAGCCGTTTCCTCCAGAGCTGTCATGGAGAAGAAACCTTCGACGGCAGCAAACCATTCGGCTTCACCATCGACCTGGTCCTGTTCACCCTCGTAAGCATAGAGAGGGGAATCAGCGTTCTGCGCGGGGGCGGAGGGGGTATCTCCGAAAATGATCTTGGGATGGATGGGGGCAGACGCCTGTGCTGTGACCAGCAGTAACGAACAAATCACAATAAAAGCCGCCAGATAGCGGAACTTTTTCATGGACTCACTCCCTTTCGTGGACATATTACATGATTTGTAACCATTTTGCAACTTTTTGACTTACCTATTTTGCCCTAAGGCATAGGAATATATCTTATTGATATTTCACAAAAGAAATAATGTAGTTTAGAAAAATTATGTTCAAAATAGATAAAGTATTCGGAAATGTTAATATTTAGGATTTTTCAGATTTGTGCAACCCTCACAAAATTTTGTGTCAATTTTACTCGTAAATGACAGAAAACGCAAGAAAAGAGAATAATTTGGGTTGCATTGAGATGGGGGGTCGTGTATAATATGGTTATTCAAGTTTCTTTGGATGTACTTTGCCTGTACGGAAATGGCGGGAAGCCCAAAGGCTGCCGTGCGTGGCTGCCGGAGGGTATAAGCTGTGGTGGGCTTTTCCCAAAGTGGAAGGGCAGGAAAGGTACGGAAGAAGAAACGGATGCATCGGTTCGTAAAGTGCGGCCGGTGCTTATTTTGCGGATTGCTCCGAATTACTGCCAATCGGCAGTTGGCGAGCGGTCTGCAAAATGACTATCTTGTGCGGCAAAAAACCACACAATGAAAATCTCAAGGAGGAAACATGTGGAAATTTATCGCTAAGCGACTCGTAGCAATGGTCCCTGTTCTTCTGGGTGTCACACTGGTCATTTACCTGATCCTGAACATGGCACCCGGCGACCCCGCTAAGGTTATCCTTGGTGAGCAGGCTACCCCCGAGCAGATCGCTGAACTGAGAGAAGAAATGGGTCTGAACGATCCTGTTCTGGTTCAGTACGCTCGCTACATCTTCAATCTGGTCCAGGGTGACATGGGTGAATCCTATAACTCTGGTCTGAAGTGCAATGTTGAAATCTTTGCAAGATTCCCCAACACACTGCGTCTGACAATCTGCGCTATCTCCCTGGCTGTTATCCTGGCTCTGCCCATCGGTATTATCGCAGCTGTTAAGCAGAACTCCCTCTTCGACGGCGCTTCCATGTTCATCGCGCTGATCGGTCTGTCGATGCCTGTTTTCTGGCTCGGCCTGCTGCTCATTCTGTTCTTCTCGCTCAGACTGGGCTGGTTCCCCTCTTCGGGTGCCGACGGTTGGAAGTCTCTGGTTCTGCCCACAGTTACACTGGGCTTCCAGCAGATGGCTTCTATCGCCCGTGTCACACGTTCTTCCATGCTGGAAGTTATCCGTGCTGACTACATCAGAACAGCACGCGCCAAGGGCGTTGCTGAGAACAAGGTTATCACAAAGCACGCTCTGAAGAACGCCCTGATCCCCACTGTTACCGTTGTCGGTCTGCAGTTCGGTGGTATGCTGGGTGGTTCCGTTATGACAGAGTCCGTTTACGCATGGCCTGGCGTCGGCCGTCTGATGGTTCAGTCCATCAACAAGCGCGACATCCCCATGGTTCTGGGTTGCGTTATCATGTTCTCGGTCACCTCTTCGGTCGTTAACCTGCTCGTCGACGTTCTGTACGGTTTCATCGACCCCAGAATCAAGTCGCAGTATAAGTAATCGGAGGTGCATTTAAAATGAGTGAGAATAAGAAGGCTGTCAACACCGCTGATGTAACAAAAAAGTATAAGAAGCAGAGCCAGTTTATGGAAATTGTCAAGAGACTGTTCCGTAACCGCTCCGCTGTTTTCGGCATGATCATCTTCCTGTGCATCGTCGTTATCGCTCTGTCTGCTGACATGCTGTTCGATTACGAGACACAGGTTATCAAGCAGGACATCATGAATCGTCTGCAGGGTCCCTCGTCCGAGCATCTGTTCGGTACTGACGAGATGGGCCGTGACATCTTCGCTCGTACAATGTACGGTGCTAAGTACTCCCTGAAGATCGGCTTCGCTGCTTCCATCGTTTCTCTGGCCATCGGCCTGGTCATCGGTGCTGTCGCTGGTTACTACGGCGGCTGGATCGACATGGTCATCATGAGAATCATGGACGTTCTGCTGGCTATTCCCGGCACACTGCTGGCTATCGCTATCGTTGCTGCTCTGGGTTCCAGCGTTAACAACCTGATCATCGCTATGTCCATTTCCGGTATCCCCGGCTTTGCCCGTATCGTACGTTCCTCTGTTCTGACAGTTAAGGACAACGAGTACGTTGAGGCTGCAAGAGCTATCGGCGCTACCGACAAGACAATCATTTTCGGTCACGTTCTTCCCAACGGTATGGCTCCTCTGATCGTTCAGGCTACACTGCGTGTTGCTAACGTTATCCTGTCGACAGCTGGTCTGTCCTTCCTGGGTCTGGGCGTTCCCGCTCCTCATCCTGAATGGGGCGCACTGCTGACCAACGCTCGTTCCTACATCAGAGACTACAGCTACATGTGCCTGTACCCCGGTCTGGCTATCATGACAACCATTCTGAGCCTTAACCTGTTCGGCGATGGTCTGCGTGACGCTCTTGACCCCAAGCAGAAATAAGGGAGGTCACAAACTAACATGAATAACAATTCTAAGTATGCAGTTGAAATCAACGACCTGGTCGTTGAGTTCAAGACAGATGAAGGTACAGTCCACGCTCTGAACGGCATGGACCTGAAGGTAGAACACGGTAAGACACTGGGTCTCGTAGGTGAGACCGGTGCTGGTAAGACAACAACCGCTCTGTCCATCCTGAGACTGGTTCCCAGCCCTCCGGGAAAGATCGTTGGCGGTTCCATCAAGCTGAACGGCGAAGACCTGTTCGCTAAGACAGAAGACGAGATGCGTAAGATCCGTGGTAAGGGCGTTTCCATGATCTTCCAGGATCCCATGACATCTCTGAACCCCGTTCTGACAGTTGAAGAGCAGATCGCCGAAGTTATCGAGCTGCACGAGGACATCAACCATGCTGGTGCTATCCAGAAGGCTAAGGAGATGCTCGAGCTCGTAGGTATCCCCGGCGAGCGTGGTCCTGAGTTCCCCCATCAGTTCTCCGGTGGTATGAAGCAGCGCGTAGTTATCGCTATCGCTCTGGCTTGTAACCCCGACCTGCTGATCGCTGACGAGCCCACAACCGCTCTGGACGTTACAATTCAGGCTCAGGTTCTCGACATGATGAGAGGCCTGAGAGATAAGTACGGCACATCCATGATCATGATCACACATGACCTGGGTATCGTTGCCGAAATCTGCGATACAGTTGCTATCGTTTACGGTGGTAAGGTTATCGAGTACGGTACTCTGGAAGACGTTTACAACCACACACGTCATCCCTATACCGAGGGTCTGTTCAACTCTCTGCCCGACCTGGATCACAGAGAGAACAAGCTGAAGCCCATCAAGGGTCTGATGCCCGATCCCACAAACCTGCCCGAGGGCTGCACATTCTATCCCAGATGTGACTACGCTACAGAGATCTGTAAGACAGTCAAGCCCAAGAAGGTCTTCAGAAATGAAGAGCACTATGTTGAGTGCCACCTCTATGATGAGGAAACAGTAAAAACAGGAGGTAAGATTGCCAAATGAGCGAAGTATTACTTGATGTAAAAGGCTTAAAGAAGTATTTCCCCACAAAGAGAGGCATGCTTCACGCTGTTGATGATGTTACCTTTACAATCGAAAAGGGTAAGACACTGGGCGTTGTAGGTGAGTCCGGCTGCGGTAAGTCCACCACAGGCCGTGCTATCCTGAGACTGCATGAGCCCACAGGCGGCCAGGTTCTGTTCGAAGGCCAGGACGTCGCTAAGCTGAGCCCCGCTGAGCTGCGCCACAAGAGAAAGGAAATGCAGATCATCTTCCAGGATCCCTTCTCCTCTCTGAACCCCAGAAAGACAGTTTCTCAGACAATCGAAGAGCCCCTGAAGCTCCACAACATCATCACAGACAAGAATGCTCGTCTGGAAAAGGTTCTGGAGACAATGGAGACCGTAGGTCTGGCTGAGCGCTACGTCAACACATACCCCCACGAGCTGGACGGCGGCCGTCGTCAGCGTATCGGTATCGCCCGTGCTCTGGCTCTGGACCCCAAGTTCATCGTATGTGACGAGCCCGTTTCCGCTCTGGACGTTTCCATTCAGGCTCAGATCCTGAACCTGATGAACGAGATCCAGGAGAAGCGTGGTCTGACATATATGTTCATCACACACGACCTCTCCGTCGTTAACCACTTCTCCGATGATATCGCTGTTATGTACCTGGGCAAGCTGATCGAGAAGGCTCCCTCCGAAGTCCTCTTCAACAACCCCGTACATCCCTATACACAGGCTCTGCTGTCCGCTATCCCCCTGCCCAAGCTGGGTGCTAGAAAGGAAAGAATCCTGCTGAAGGGCGAAATCACATCTCCCATCAATCCCGCTCCTGTCTGCCGTTTCGCAAACCGCTGCGCATACGCTACAGACAGATGCCGCTCCGAGGAGCCTCAGCTGAAGGAAATCGAGACAGGTCACTTTGTCTCCTGCTTCCTCTGCGAGTAATTTTCACAAAACATATTGCCGGCACAGGTTTTCCTGTGCCGGCTTTTGTTTTGCATAAGAAAAGCCCCCATCCGATTGGTTGGATGGGGGCAATTGCTTATATCTCAGTTAGATTCTGTGTGCGATCTCCTGCAGATGGTCAAAGTCATCCAGGCAATCGAAGGTGGCAAAGAGATCCATTGGGGTCTCGGCACGGCGGATCAGACGGACCGAACCATCTTCAAAAAGCATAAGCTCGGCCGAGCGAAGCTTGCCATTGTAGTTATAACCCATGGAATGGCCGTGGGCACCGGTATCATGGATAACGATCATGTCTCCTTCAGCTACAGGGGGCAGCATACGGTCGATGGCAAACTTATCATTATTTTCACAGAGAGAGCCTGTAACATCACAGCACATGGTGGGTGCGGCAGCTTCTTTACCGACTACGGTGATATGATGGTAAGAACCATACATGGCAGGGCGCATAAGGTTGGCTGCACAGGCATCGAGGCCAACATAGGTCTTGTAGGTTTCCTTGATATGGCGGACGCGGCTGACCAGATAGCCGTGAGGGCCGGTGATGTAGCGGCCAAGTTCGGTACAGAGGGCAATTTCAAGGCCGCTGGGAGAGATCATACGCTCGTATACTTCCTGTACGGCTGCACCGACGGCATAAATATCGATCGCCTGCTCATCGGGACGATAGGGGATGCCGATGCCGCCCGACAGGTTGAGGAAGGAGATTTCAACGCCGGTCTGCCGGCGGATCTCCAGAGCCAGATCAAACATATTCTCGGCCAGCTGGGGATAATAAGTGCCATCCAGTGTGGCGCTGGCGACCATGGCATGGATGCCGAAGCGCTCGACACCTCTTGACTTGAGGAGCGCCATTGCCTCAAGGATCTGTGCACGGGTCATGCCAAACTTGGTGTCATGGAGGTGACCCATGATATCGTTGGTCATGGAAAAATCACTGCCCGGATTATAGCGGCAGCAGACCGCCTTGGGGAAGGAAGGCAGCTGATCGAGCAGCGCAATATGCTTGATATCATCCAGATTGATAATGGCATTGAGATCGGCGGCATGAGCAAACTCCCAGAGGGGTGTATCATTGGAGCTGAACATGATGTCATCGCCCCACAGGCCGGCAGCTTCCGAAAGCATCAGCTCAGGAGAAGAAGCACAGTCGGCGCCGCAGCCAAGGCCGCGCAGCAGCTGAATGATGGCCAGATTGGGCAGCGCCTTGACGGCAAAGTATTCTTTAAAGCCCTTGTTCCATGCAAAAGCAGCCTGCAGATCACGTACTGTGCGGGCAATGCCTGCAGCATCATAGATATGGAAAGGGGTAGGATAGGCGGCTGTAATAGCCTCCAGCTGCTGAGGGGAGAAGGGAAGTGTCTTCATAACAATGCCTCCTGTATGGTTGAGCTCCGATGGAGTTTTTTGTCTGTTTATGAAAGTATAGCATGGGAATACTGGGCCGTAAAGAGGAGAGGTTAAAAATCCTTCTTGACAAGTGTTTTATACTGTTATATACTGTTTATTGAAAAGAGGGATGTTATGCATATTATCATACAGAACAGCAGCCAGACGCCGATCTACGAACAGATTACCCGGCAGATCAAAGAACAGATTGCTGCAGGTGAACTGTTGACCGGCGCTCCGCTGTCCTCGGTACGCAGCCTGGCCAAGGAGCTGAAGATCTCGGCGCTGACCGTCAAAAAGGCCTATGATGCCCTGGAGCAGGAAGGATTCATTACTACTGTTCATGGCAAGGGAAGCTTTGTTGCCGGAATCGGGAGAAACCTTCTGGATGAAGAGGCAAGAAAAGAACTGGAGCGCCGTCTGGAAGAAGTCACCCGCATGGCCGTACAGATCGGGGTAGATAAGGAAGAGCTGAAATCGCTGATCGACCTGTTTATGGAGTGAAGACTATGTTGATCAAAATGACAGATGCCGTTAAAACATACGGCAAGTTTCAATTGAATTGCACCTTGGAGGTACAGGAAGGCCGTATTACAGGCCTGATTGGCGCCAATGGCTCGGGTAAGACGACGGCCATGGGCGCTATTCTTGGGATGTTTCATCCGGAAAGAGGAGAGGTGTCGGTTTTCGGGAAGCAGCCCAAAGATCTGACACCTGAAGATAAGCGTCGTATCGGCGTCACCCTTTCGGAAGGCGGGTTCAGCGAATATCTCATGCCGGATCATGCGGCAGGCATACTGGCTGCCCTTTATCCTGAGGTAGATAAGCATGGATTTCTTCAAAAACTGATTGCTGCCGGTTTGCCCCTCGACAAACCCCTCAAAGATTATTCCAAGGGTATGCGGGCCAAGTTTGATCTGCTGTGTGCCCTCTGCCACAATGCCGATCTGCTCGTGCTCGATGAGCCGACAGCCGGGCTGGATGTACTGGCCCGCGATGAGATCCTCGATCTTTTGCGGGATTTTATAGCCGAAAAGGAAGGTCGCGGTATTCTCATCAGTTCGCATATTTCTTCTGATCTGGAAGGGTTATGTGATGATGTTTACATGATCCGGGATGGAAAAATCATTCTCCATGAGGATACAGACCGTATTCTGGGCAGCTACGCCGTTCTCAAGCTGACGGAAAAACAGTATGCTGCCATCGATAAGCGGCATATACGCTATGTCAGAAAAGAGAGTTACGGCAGCAGCGCACTGACCGACTGCAAGTCGTTTTATGCCGACAATTATCCGGACATCATTATGGACAACGGCTCCATCGATGGCGTTATGACCATGATTCTGCGAGGTGAAAAAATATGAAAGGCTTACTGCTGAAAGACCTGGCTTATATTCGCAGGTCACGCCTGCTGGGAATCGTAGTGTTCATGGCGGCTGTATTTTCTTTTACGGGCAGCAATTTTGCCGTCACCTATCTGGGAGTTATGGCAGCGACCATGGTGCAGACTACATTCAGCTACGATGAGTTTCGCGGCGGTATGAAGTACATTCTCACGCTGCCCATTACCCGCAGGCAGTATGTGCAGAGCAAGTATCTGCTGTCTATGCTGCTGGGGATCTGCGGCATACTGGTCGGCGCGGCTGTGCAGCTGTTTCTGCAGCCGGGCAGCAGAGAGGCTTTTGGGGAGACCATCGCTCTGCTGATGACATCGGGTGAGGTCGTCCTGCTGCTCAATGCCATCAATATTCCCATGCTGCTCAAGTACGGTGCAGAGCGCGGCCGACTGATGGCGGTCTGTGTACTGGTCGGTGTGGCAGCCATCATTGGTGTCGGCGCATTTCTGATGATGGATTTGATCCATATATCTTCGGCCAATTTCAATATCTGGGTGGCAACCCTTGGTATGTTGGTTGTGGTGGCTGTCAGCCTGTGGATCTCCTACCGTATCAGTTTAAAGATCATAGAAAAGAAGGAATATTAAAAAGAATGCCTTGCGGAATATCCCGCAAGGCATTTGTTTATAGATGCGTCGCAGACACAACCACATTTGCGTCAGCAAATATATCACTCGGCCAAAGGCCGAATATCACACCCGCAAGGGTATATCATGCACTTTAGTGCATATCACTGCATGGAAAGGAGGCTATGCGTTCTTTCCATGCCGATATGGGGAATGCCATCTTCCAGATAGCCTTCGCCATGGCAGACAAAGCCGCGGCTTTCGTAAAAATCGATCAGATACTGCTGGGCTGAGATATGAATGAGGGGTTCTTTCAGCTGCTCATCCATGAAGCGCAGAGCGGTATCCAGCATTTCGGCGGCAATGCCCTTGCGGCGATGGTCCATGCGGACACAGACACGGCCGATGGCAGCAGCATTGTCATAGACGACACCCTTGGGGAAGATGCGCAGATAGGCAGCAGCTTCTCCTGCATCATCAAGGGCAAAGAGATGCCAGGCCTGCTGGTCGGCATTGTCGACATCCTGATAGGCTACCTGCTCGACAATAAAGATCTCGCAGCGCAGGCGAAGGATGGTATAGAGCTCATTGAGGGTCAGTTCATCAAATTTTTTGAGGATCCAGTTCATGTTCAGTTCTCCTTTGGTGTGGCATAGAGCATGACATCCCAGGCAGGGATATAGGGATGCATACGCAGATGGTAGTTATAGCTGCCGCCTGTCAGACGGTCGATCAGCAGGGGCAGGGTGATATAATCGTCGATGTGATGATAGAGGCTGACCAGCAGCTTGGGCCGGCAGCGTCGGAGGGTTTCGGCCATACCCATGAGGGCATCGGCTTCGGCACCCTCTACATCCATTTTGATATAGGTGGGAGAGAGATGCAGGTCATCGATGGCGATGACAGGTACGGCATATCCCTCTTCTGCCAGGTGGGAGGCGCGGCCCCCTTTGCCGGTGAAGGTCAGCGTGCCGCTTTTGGAACAAACGGCCGCATCGTGGATGTGGATATTTTCGCAGGGCTGAGATGCGATGTATTCAGCCAGCTTCTGGCGGTTCTTGGGGTCGGGCTCGAAGGCATCGATGGAGGCGAAACTGCCTTTGACAGCTTCCAGAAACTCCTCCACAGTATCGCCGCGGTAGGCGCCAAGATCGAGATAGTGTTCTTCTGTACCCAGCCGGAGAAGGGGAAGGCAGCTTTCGCGGGTGTCATGGGCATCAAAGAGGGGGGCTGCCAGCCCGGTGATCTTATATTGGGTCAGGAGCTTGAAAACTTCCCGGGAACGGTCATCGCTGAGGAGAGCGTAAGCTTCTTCCAGCTGCAGGCGGTTGACCAAACAGAAATCGGCTTCCGGATAACGGGAAGTGAAAACGTCAAAATCGGGGGCGTAGACGGTATGTTTTTCGCACAGGCTGTGGATGCGTTCCAGCAGCTCATCGGTGAAAGCCGAGAAGGCAATGAGGATAACGGCATCCTCGCCCAGCTCAGACAGAAGATCGGCATAGCGTTTGACGGTAAAGCCGCGGAAGGTCTGGTAACGGACAAAGTCATCGCTGGCAAAGATACCGGCCACAGGGATATGGTATTGTGCGCAGGCATCGAGCACCTTTTCGGCGCCGTTTCCCATGCCGTAGATGAGGATGGGACGTGTTTCGGCCTGCAGTGCCTGCCAGAGATAGGGGAGGGGCATGGTAAGGCCTCCTTATATGGGATGATGATCGGTTACTATTATACTACAAAAGGGTATGGATAGGGAAGCGGTTTGTGCGGGAGATAAAATTATGGTTGAAACCGAGGGGGAAGTTTAGTATAATTTAGCTTGTATAAGTCTATCCCAAAGGAGTTGGTAATTTTTTATGGACAGTAGCGGCAGTAGTATCCTCTACTTGTTATTGATCCTTCTTGGTCTTGCCGGCGGCTATTTTGCCGCAGCGGAAACGGCCTATTCCTCGATGAACAAGATCCGCATCAAGAAGTATGCAGACGATGGTGACAGACGCGCCAAGCGCGCCGTCCGCATTTCCGATGATTTTGACCGTGCCCTCATCACCATGCTGATCGGCACCAACATCACCCACATCGGATTTGCGTCGCTGACCACCATGCTGGCCACCCGCCTGTGGGGCCCCGGTTCGGTTCCTGTGATGACCATTGCATCGACTGTTTTCGTCTTCCTGTTCGTCGAAATGCTGCCCAAGAGCCTGGCCAGCGAAAAGAGCGAAGCCCTTGCCCTCGCATTCTCCGACACCATGAGCCTGCTGATGAAGCTTCTGGCGCCGGTCTCCTTCTTCTTCAATTCGATCAGTGATCTGGTTTCCCGCATCTTCGGTGCGGAAGAAACCCCCACCATGACCGAAGAAGAGCTGCATGAGATCATCGAGACCATCGAGGAGGAAGGCGGCTTTGAGCCTGAGAAGGGCGAGCTGGTACAGTCGGCCCTCGATTTTGGCGAGACCACCGTACAGGATGTATTTACCCCCCGTGTAGATATGATCACCCTGGATATCGACAGTACCCCCGAGGAGATCCTGGAGGTCATCAAGACCCATAAGTTCTCCCGTATTCCGGTCTGCCGTGACAGCATCGATGATATCGCCGGCATCCTGCACACAAGAAATTATCTGAAAGAATATCTGCAGAAGGGGCAGGTCGACCTGATGGGTATGCTCAGCCCCGTGCATTATGTGCATAAAAAGACCAATATTCAGGATCTCCTGGGCGAGATGAGCCGTCAGAAGACCCACCTGTGCGTCATCACCGATGACTACGGCGGCACCATGGGCATCGTCACCGTTGAGGACATTCTGGAAGAACTGGTCGGCGAAATCTGGGACGAAGATGATGATATCGTTCTGGAGATCGTTCAGAAAAAGGACGACCTCTATGAGGTCTCGGGTGATATGCTGGCTGAAGATGCTTTTGAGGCCATGGATGTTGCCTTTGATGAAGAAGCACTGGAACATAAGACGATGGGTGCCTGGGCGATGGAGATCTTTGAAACCATTCCCACCGTTGGCGATTGCTTTGAGCAGGACGGCCTGCGGGTCACCATTCAGCAGATCCAGAGCAACCGCATCACCAAGATGAATGTATTGGTCCTTGACCGTTCGGTCGGACGAAACTAAAAAACAGGAGTTGGTATTTTAAAATGGACAGTAGTTACTGGCCATATCTGGCGATCGTCATTCTGATCGCACTTTCGGCATTTTTCTCCGGTTCGGAGATTGCTTTCGCTTCCGCAAATAAAATGCGTCTCAAGAAGGCCGCTGCTGAAAAGGGCCTGCGGGAACGCATTGCTTTTGAGATTTCCGAAAACTACAGCACAGCTCTTTCTTCTATCCTCATCGGCAACAATCTGGTAAATATCGCGGCTTCGTCGGTGGCTACCGTTGTTGCCATGTCGATCTTTGGAGAAAACAGCAGCAAGGGCCCGGTCATCGCTACGACGGTCATGACCATTCTTATTCTGATTTTTGGAGAGATCACCCCCAAGATCGTAGCCAAAAAGAACTGCGACACCTTCTCGGTGGCGGTATCTCTGCCCCTTAAGGTCATCATGACAGTGCTGAGACCGGTCAATTTTGTTGTCATGGGTATTCTGCATTTCTTCGAAAAGCTGTGGGGCAAGAGTGAAGGCCCTTCCATGACCGAGGAAGAGCTGGCCTCCATCATCGAGATCATCGAGGATGAGGGTGTTATTGATGAGGACCAGAGCGAGCTGCTGCAGTCGGCGCTGGAGTTTTCCGACATTACGGTGCAGGAGATCCTCCGCCCCCGCGTAGATATGATCTCCATCGATATTGATGATGATTTTTCTGAAATCCGTGATTTGATCTTCAACGTTCCCTATTCCCGCATCCCCGTTTACCGTGATACCATCGACAATATCATCGGTATTCTTTATATCGACCATTTCTTCAAGGCGCTGGTCGATCAGCCGGATATGGGCAATGCCGAGCTGGAAGCGCTGCTCATGCCCCCCTGCTTCCTCCATAAGACCATGAAGCTGCCGGCGGTTATGACCCAGCTGCGCAGCCAGAAGATGCATCTGGCCATCGTCGTTGACGAATACGGTGGAACCATGGGCATGGTCACGCTGGAAGATGCCGTCGAGCAGCTGGTCGGCGATATCTGGGACGAGACCGACGAGATCGTCAGTGAAGTTACCCAGCTGGCAGAGGACAGCTTCCGCGTCAGCGGTGACCAGTCGATTTACGACTTCCTCGAACAGTTCGAGCTGGATGACCACCGTTTTGACACCGAGTATGTTACGGTGGGCGGTTGGGCCATTGAGATGTTTGATGGCTATCCCCAGCAGGGAGACAGCTTTGAGTATCAGAATCTCAAACTGACCGTTGACGAGGTCGAAGATCTTCGTATTGTCAGCCTGTTGGTACAGGTCTTCCCCAAACCCGACGAAGAAGACGAAAAAGAATAAAAATGATCCCCCATACCTTCGTGGTGTGGGGGATTTTTTGATTCGTATGAGGTTAGCGCTGTTTATCCAAAGCCAGAACCAGAATGGGGATGAGGACCAGCTGCAGCAGAATGCCGGGGATGGCACCGGTGACGGCACCGGCCCAGAAGGCCTGCAGGCCGAAGGCGGTGATGTCAAGGCCGACCATCAGGAAACGGACGGCGCCCCAGACCAGACGGCCGACCACCATGGCGGTGACCAGTGCGGTATAGACCGACCATTTTGTTTTGGGCAGGCGGGCATAGAGCAGGCTGGAGATGGCGCCATAGGCAGCCAGCTCAAAGGCCATGGCAAGGCCGGTGGGGAACATGGGAGGCATGCCGAAGAGCATGGAGCGCAGAAGGGGAGCGATCAAGCCGACAGCCAGGCCCCAGGGCGCACCGCAGAAGAAGCCGCAGAGCAATACCGGCAGATGCATGGGACAGAGCATAGCGCCGATTTCCGGGATCTGTCCGGTCAGGAAGGGGAGGGTCAGGGCAACGGCCAGAAACATAGCCGAGAGGGTCAGAGTCTTGATGTTGTTTTTCATAAAAGTTCCTTTCTCATACAAAACAAAAAGGCGCAGGGCACCCTTCTGGATGACCAACGCCTTCATAGCATTGTAATACGCAATATAAATTAAGGTTGTGGCTGTGCGGGAATGATGGAAACTTCTGTTTCCGCTGCCACTCTTCTGAATGACAACACTATTATACCATAGACTGGCCGACTTTGGCAACTGCATCCTGAATGAGCTGTGAAGTGGGCTGCGAGGCCACACCGGCCACCAGATTTTCACATTTGTTCATGGGCAGCAGGATGCGGACGGCGTCGGCCTGTCCGACGGCTACCGCCATGGTCGGCGTGATCTCACCCAGTAAGGAATCGGCGATGACGATACCGATGGGGCCGAGGATGATGTCGGCTTTGCGGCAGGCAACGACCAGAGGATTTTCGCCGGTAGCTGCCTGGTGGGCACCGGCTTTGAGCATGGCAGAGGTTGCCATTGCGTTGGTACCGACGGCGGTGATATTTGCCGAGGGGTATTTTTCCAAAAGTGCCTTGATGATCTGGCTGCCCAGCTGGCCGCCCTGACCATCAATGACCAGAATATTTTTCTGCATGATGGGCTCCTGTTTCAGCGTGACTTATTCGGCACGTTCGCCCAGAATGGGGCGGAGATAGCGCTCTTCATAGTGCTCCTGCCACTGCTGGCTGTGATTTTCGATGGCTTCATCAGCCATGCGGTGGTACTTGTGAATATCAAAAGAGGTGACGCCGTCATCATACATCAGAACATAGATGGAGATGTTGGAGCAATGGTCGGCGATCTTCTCCAGATCGTGGATGATGTCGAGGAAGGGGATTCCATTCTCAACGGTGCAGAGACCCTGCTGCAGGCGCTGGATGTGCTTATCCTTGAGGGTTTCCTTAAGAACATCGATGACCTCTTCCAGAGCGCCGATGCAGTCGGAAAGGGTACCATCGGAGTTTTCGAAAGATTCGAGGGTCAGTGTGCTCATTTCCTCCAGTGCATTGGACATGACGCCGATCTCGCAGACGGCCTCTGCCGAGAACTGGATCTGTTCTTCACGGATATGGTCATAACGCTCGTGGAGATTTTCGGCATAGTCGCCGATCTGTTCAAACTCGCCGACGGTATGCTGGATCTCAGTATAGGCGCGCTGGCAGCTGTCCGACAGGGAAGCATCCTTGAGGGTCAGCAGATAGGTGTTGACACGGGCTTCACAGGTGTCGAGGAAGGTCTCGTTCTGCATAAAGACTTCGTGATCCAACTGGGAGTGGTCAACGATGCCG
>JAEIGA010006607.1_pt1 | contig 17665 bp, 28 predicted proteins | sample 9270691 | NCBI WGS metagenome assembly JAEIGA01 (sample SAMN17057246, study PRJNA624740) | gut metagenome | biome: biome; isolation source: fecal sample | host: Bos grunniens | place: China: Xizang | collected 2019 | reverse complement strand
TCTTATTTAAGTCACTTATATAAGTATGTGGACAATTTTGTCTACCCTGCATAGACAAATTTGTCAAGGCAGAGTGGACAAGAATGGCACTTTCGATGTACCGCTTCCGTCCATCGGTGCGGACAAGTCTGACATACCCGGACTCAATGAGATGAGAGAGGCAACGGCTTGCACTCCGTTCGGAGACACCAAGCAGCTCGGCAATGTATTCGTTGGAGATGTAGCACTCCTTCCCCTGCGATGTGAACGAGTCAATCTCCATCAAGAGGATCTTCTCGTTCCAGGAGAGGGTGGAGTCCTGCCAAATCTCCAACGGAATCCATATGCCCTTTACGATGCGTTCCATAATGTCAATCTTCGTGACATTTTCTCTCAAACTTGTTGACGGCATCATTGATGGCATCCTTGACCATATCGTTCAAAACAGCCGGGATTTCGCCCTGTATAGTGTCAACATCAACATTCCAGATGCCGTCAATGGAGAAGAAATACAATTCCATATCAGTCCTCCTTCTTCGCTCTCGGTTTGGTGAAGCGGATGGTGGGAGTCTCCGTCCGGTCATAATAGATGGGCAGAAGTTCCCCATCAAACTTGGAGATGGATGCGGAAAGGCTCACGGACACATCGGCAGGGAGGATGTCCTTGACGGCTTCCTGCACCTTGGAGAGGTAGCATTCGTTGAGCAGATCCTTGTCAACCTCGGTCTTGGTGGATGTGGCGGTGGCGAAGGAGTAGCCGAGGCTTCCCTTGATCTTCTCCTGCCCGGTGGCATCCATCACAAGACGGATGTTCGATTTGATAAACTCAATGGTTTTATCAATGGCTTCCATCTGCCGGGTGAGGTAGTCCTTCTCGGCTTTGAGAGCCTTCTTGCGATCCTCCTTCCCCTTGAGCCATCTGCCCAGGAGGTCGACACCCTCGGTGTTGAGGAGGGTGTTCATTGCGGTGATCTCGCCTTCCATCAGCTCGGTCTCCTCGGTGACCTCGCCCTCGTTCTCCACATAGGTCTCCTCCAATTTGTAGGAGGTGTACTCAAGGGTGGAGAGAATGTCTTGTAATTCTTTGTAGTCCATAAATCGTATAAAGTTTAATTGGTTGCTTGTCCTGCCTTGTAGTTCGCAACATCGTTGTCGAACTTGAGAATCTCCGCAGTCCCGGCATTGGTGGATCTCGCCCACTCGGTGCGGTAGTCATTGCCGGACTTGGTTGTCCGTCCCTCGGCATAAGCCTTCACGATGCTCCAATACTGCGAGGGTGTCACGGGGTGGTATTCCGGCTGTGTGTCCTGCTTTTGAGCGGGTGCCGGGGATGCCTTCCGGGTCGGTTTCCTTTCCTTGGTCTCGCCCACATTGGTGGTGTCGGAGTCTGCCGTGTCATCGATGCAGAGGAGTCCGTTGAGTGCGTACTTGCGTGCATAGCTGGAACTCGCCCCGGTAACCTGGCTCCCGTCCATCCCCTTCTTCTCCTCCTCCTCCCTTGCGAAGGCGGTGGTCGAGACGGAAGAGCCGTCCTCGGAGCAGGTGATGGTGGCGGTTGCCCTGATGTAGTAGCGGTCACCGATGAGCTGGAGGTCATCCGTGCAGGTGAGGGTGCAGCCGTTCTCCTTCAGGAGAGGCTTCACGGATTCCAGGATGTCCTCCGCCTTCCGGTACTTGTACTTGCCGAATTCGTTGTACTGCGATTTCGGTGCTTTCAATGCCGATTGGATGGCATTGAGTTTTGCGTGAATCTTTTCCATCGTATAAAGTCCTATTTCTTGTTGTAGTGTCTCTCCCTCTCCATCTCCTCGGAGAGGTACATTGCTGCTTCGTAGGCTTCAAGCCATTCCAGGTAGTCCTCCTCGGTTTCGAAGTCCTCCCTCTTGCGCGGGATGTAGTTGCTCATTTCGCCTCCTCCATCTTCTTGTATCCCCAGGCGGAGAGCAGAGCTGCTCCGATCCAGGAGAGAGTCCAACCGAGTGCGATTCCTCCTTCCGGAGTCTCCCCTCCGGCAAGGATGACGGATGCAACGCAGAGGCATCCGAGGATGGTTTTCACAATCTTTCTCATAATCGTATAAGGTTTAAAGTAGTTCCGCCTTCAATGCGTCCTTCGCCCGCAGGGTGAGGATGTCAACCACCCGGTAGTATTTAGTCCCGTTCTTCCCGTTTCCCCTGCGGTACGGCTGAATCCTCCCGTCCTTCTCCGCCTTGAGGAAGTAGTTCCCGTAGACCGAGATAGCCTTGTTCCGGGAGATCTCCCCGGAGGAGATTCCCAGGGTTTCGATGGTCTGTGCAGAGCCGAGTTCCACACAAGTCTTGATGAGGATGTCAAGGTTGTTCATATCTATGCCTCCCTGGTTATGGTGTAAGTCCGGCTTTCCCGGTCACGATGGGTGGAGTATCTGCGTTGATAGGCAAAGCCAAGGTCAGAGGCATAAGACCGGATGGTGGTATAGCCGACCTCATCCACCGGGATGATGATGCGACCACCGATTTCAAGGTCTAAAATTCGTTGTCTGAAGGACTTGGTTTCCATATTTTTGTGCTATCTTTGTATGTTGGTTTGTGCAAATATACAAAGAAAATCCGTATATACAAATTTTTCTTCGTAAAAATGTGCAAAGAATTTGGAATGTCTATGGAGAAAGAAGAGAAAATGCGTATACTCCAAACCGCCTATACGGAGATTCTTCGTACTGGGAAGGTGCGGAACAAGAAGGAGTTCGCAACATTATATGGTATCAATCCGTCCACCCTCTCGGCAGCGATGAACGGAGATGAAAGATACCTCACCGACAACCTCATCACGAAGGTCTTGGCGGAAGTTCCGAAGGACACCCAGGACAGCACCGACACCATCCCCGTCATCCCGGTGGAGGCAATGGCAGGGACTCTCAAGGAGTTCTTTCAGTCGGTGAACGAGTATGACTGCGAGAGGATGGTCTCGCCCATCAAGGGTGCGGACTATGCCATCAAGGTCAACGGGGACTCTATGGCACCGGAGATCCCCAACGGAAGCCACATCCTCCTCAAGAGAATCAACGAGGAGCAGTTCGTGGAATGGGGAAAGATATTCTGCCTGGACACCTCCAATGGTGCGGTCATCAAACGGATATTCCCCACCGATGATCCGGAGATGATAGAGTGCCGGAGCATCAATCCGGAATACCCGTCATTTAAGGTCAATACCCGCCACATCAATGGGTGGTATCGTGTCCTGATGGTGATGTCATTCAAATGAATCCGGAAAAAATTTACGGACTGATGGAAAAAACACCATCCAAAGCCGTTGCAGGAAACACCGCAACCGCCAAGCCGGAAGAAAATTACGGCATTGAGAAGTTTTGGGAGAAGCCGGAGAATGTCCTCCGGCTCATTGACCTCATCTTCTTCTTCCAGGATGAGAGGGACAACATACCTTCATAATATGAAAAGGATTCTCATACTATTGGCTCTCCTCCTCGTTGCGGGATGCACCAAGGAGGATGAGAAGGATTGGCTCATCGGCAGATGGTATGTCACCGGATGCTACAATGATGCCGGGAGAGGGATGGAGAAGGTGGACAACCCCGGCTTCAAGTCCTGGGAGTTCACCGAGAGAGGGAATGTCATCATTGACGGAGACAGGACGGAGCATTATTGGCACAAGAATGGTCACATCTCCATCGGCTCGGTTGTCTATGATGTTGTGTTGCACGGACGGGATATGATGAAACTTGAGCAGAAGGGAGTCCGTTCCGTCACCACCTACATCTTCCGCAGGTAGTTTAGTCCCAACTAAACAATTCAAGCACCTTCCGGTTTGCCTCCTGGATCAGATCCCAGGCTTTCTCCGCATAGATGTCCGTTGTCTTGTAGTCTCCGATGTGTCCGAGGCAGTCCGCCAGGGTGGACTTGTCAACACCCTGCAAACGAGCCAACGAAGCGAAGGTGTGCCTGGCTGCGTAGAAGGTGAACGGCTCAACCCCGTTCTCCTCGCACCATTGCTTGAGGCAACGATTCACCCGTGCCGTGCAGAAGTCCTTGGTGGAGGCGAATCGGTGCAGCTCGTTGAGCCACCATCCGCCCTCGCCCTTGAGCCTCTCCAGGACTGCGGAGAGTTCCGGTTGGATGGTCACCTTCATCAATGCCCGGTCAGCTCTCCTCTCCCTCGTTTTCTGCCGATTGTAAACCCATTGCCCGGTGAAAGGCTTGGCGAAGTATAGGTCTGCGAGATTCGCACCCATCAGACCGAAGGAGAGGATGAAGGCATCAAGGGCAGTCCGCATCACCCGGTTGTCGGTCTGCCAGGAGATGATCCTCTGCATCAGATCCGCACCAAGGTTTCTCTCACCATCCGAAATGGGATGCACTTTCTCTATCCTCGCAAACGGATTCCTCGGAATCAGCATCCTATCCTCGTTCTCATCGTTGTACTTGTAGCGAGCCTTCTTGAATAGATGCTCCATCTTTGCGATATGCCTGGATGATGCACCCTTGTTCCGCTTCGGAACGGAGGACGGGATGGTCTGCCCGGTCTTTCTATCGTAGTGCATCCTCGGCTCTTTGTCCACCATCTCCATAAACTCCAGGAGCATCGGACGGGTGATGGCATTGATGTCTATCTGCCTCCTTCCAAGGTATCTCTCAAAGGCATTCAAGGCGGAGTAGTAGGCGAGTTTGGTTGTGTCCGCCTTCCCGTCAAGATAGGTCTCCGCCCACTCAAAGAAGTCCAGGTGGAAGTCCTCACCGGAGAGCGAGTCCCTGATCCTGCCGACCACCCAGTCCACATCCCGCTCATCCAGGTCGAACGGGGATATGTCCTTGACCGCATCCCTCATCCTCGCTATCAGGGCATCCGCCTTGTTGAGGATGGTGGCATCCTTGATGCGGAGGGTGCGGGTGAGGTCTCCCGTCCCGCACACCAGGGTGGTAGCGAGCCTCCTGGACTTGCCCTTGAATGTCACCCGGATGACCACCGGGAATGTGCCGTCCTTCCTGCGGTTGCCGGGGATGACTATTGCCTTGAAGGTTATCATCGTATAAAGTCAGACAAAATCGGAATTCAGACAAATATAAGCCAAAAATGGGAGAAACTGAAACGAAGTAAGTTCGCAAAAGTAACCACCCACCCTGCACGGATGTGTGCGAAATCGGCATTGTGCGTACCTGGGAGGAAGGTTAGGTCAAAGATTAGGTTAGAATTGCGGAAGGGAGTTGCAGTGATTGCACCTCCCTTCATTCTATCAATGAGTTACGGAATTTGGCGAGGAATCCGCTTCCCATTTTCAGACAAAATGCAGACAAAAACTGCACGAAAAAGGGCGGAAGGTTGCCCTCCCACCCGGAAACTTTATACGATTGCCGGATGACTCCGACATTCGCAAAGGTAGTCAATAGTATTGAAAAGTCCAAATCACCACTCATCCTTTACCATCTCATCCACCACCCTGCCCGGACTGATGCCCTTCGCCCTGGAGATGGCATTCAGCTTGTCCCTGGTGTCCCGGTGGACGGAGATGGTTATCTGGATTCTCTTCTGCTCCGGATCGTATGCCTTCCGTCCGGCTCCCGGTCTCGCACCTCCTCGGTTATCCTTGCTCATAATCAGTCCTCCTTTTTTCGTTTGAGTCCAACTATTTTCCAGCCTCTTGCTTTGTTGTCTTCCATCTCCCAAGACTTCCAAAGTTCATAGTGCCACCATTGTTTGTGAATGCCGAAATATTTGACAACATAAAAGGTCTCTCCGTTATCCTCAAATGAAAGCACGATGTGATACTTGTATTGTCTTGGATGGATGGATTTTTGGGGTTTAAATGTGTCATTCATAATCAGTCCTCCTTTTGGTAAATAATTTCTCTCTCGTACTCGTCCGTGTAATCCACGCCCCACATGAACTGCAAGTGCCATAACTGGATGTATCTCGGATTGGACCGGCGGTGTGATTTTCCGAAATGAGGGTATTTTGGAATCCACCGCAATTCAAGGTACCTCCCACAAACAACACGATAAGTCCTGACCACTATACTATCATTTCGACAATACCGCTTGCAGGTGTCCAGATTGCGGTCGTGAAGTGATATTCCGAATCGACCCTTCTTATATACCGCATCATCGAGGATGTCCCTTGAAACAACCGCATAACCCGTGTAGATTCTTTCTTTCATATCAGTCCTCCTTAACGAAGATGATGCGAACCTTGTCACCGGGCTTAAACATTGTTGGATTCAAGGGTATAGACACCTCTGGATAGTTCATATCGCTGAAACTTTCAACCTCTCCTTCCACCGCCTCCTTCATTATTTTGTCCTTGTGAAGTTCATAACCCTCATTAAGTCCGAGCATATAAGCCACACGCAAATCCTCGTCGTTGGGATATGCTTTCCTTGCTAATTCAAGTGCTTCATCTGCATTCATAGGATTATTATTTTAACTTCGTCATTGATTGAATACTGGCTCTTTCCTTTTGGATAAGTGATTGAATAATGCACCTCATCGCCATTTTCATGGATGATTATATTTCTCACTTCCCCTTCCACCGCAGACCTCATCATCTGCTCCTTCTGCCAAGATGCCCCGTGTATGACACCGCCCTTCCAACACCTCAATGCAGTAGTGCGGATTGCATCGTCATCTTCATCTTCAAAGTGTTCGGAAAGGAGAACACCCGCAGAGCGAAGTGCCTCGGTTTCCAACCCCTCGCTGACCTTCGGCTTGCTTTGCCTACCAAGTTCATAGAAGTGGCGGGCGAGGTCACGAACATCATCAAGTTCAATGGGAATGCACCCATTGTCGGTTGAAAGATGCAAACCTATTTCTTCGTCTTCCTCCCAATCTTTGAGATAGGTTGCAATCTCCATTTCAAGACGCACCTTTTCCATTGACTTGTCGAGATAATCTTTTTCGGTTGTCCCCCATTCTTTGAAAACATCCCCCTCTGCGGTGGTCGGCTTGCTCTGCCTACCGAGGTCGTAGAAGTGGCGGGCGATAGTTTCCGAATCCCGTGCATCGTTCACTCCCATAAATTCGATGGATGCAAGTTCCTTGCGAATGTCAATCTTCACGGGTTGCTCTTGGAGGATGCGTTCAAGTGAATTAAGCCTTTCGGGAACGGGGATTCTTTCGTGGGTAGCAAGGAAGTCCTGCATTTCCTTTTCGGTTGTGGGAAAGTCTTGGAGAACGGGGTTCATCGGCTTTTCCTCACACTCTTTTTCAAGGTCGGAGAGGAAGGAAAGAAGGTCGGTTAATTCGGTAACACGGCTAACGCAAGTGTCTTTCCCCTGCCCTTCCGGAGAGTGTTCGCCTCTGGTTTGCCAAGATTTGATTCTTCTCTCCACCTCGGCTCTAATCTTTTCGATGATGGTGTTCATAGGGAATTGATGTGTTCGATTAAATTTTCTATCGCTCGCGTGTAGCCGTACTCCGTGTCTCCATTATCAAATCCCAAATCTGGGATTGTTTCAGTTCTTTTGTTCGCCCACTCCAGGAGGGCTTCCTTGCGGATGTATGGGATATCTTTCTCCCAAACCTTTTCTTCCGCCCAAGTAACTTCTTCAAGGTCATCAAACTTACACGATTGGCACGAATCAGATCCGGGGCAATCACCGCAGGCTTGTAAATAGATTTTGTCAGGTGCTTTCATATCGTATAAAGGTTTATTGGGGAGTTGCCTCCCCCTGGTTATCTATCGGATGTTCTCGATTCTCTCCCATCCCTGGGTGGTGTATTCCCATTCGTTCTCCTCTCTCTTCTGAATCGCACACAGGGAAAGGGTGATGGTTTTCTTGTTGCAGTACATCCGGCAACCGGGAAGCACCTCAAGGGTGGCGAAGGTGATAAACACCTTGGTGTAGTTCTCGTTGATGCAGCCAATGATGTGATCGTACAAATCCAGGTTGATTTTCTTCGCCTTGGCAATCTTTTCAATGATGTTCCGTGTCATAATCGTATAAAGTTTAATGGGTTTCCGAAAGCAAAGGTACACCTTTATTTTGAAAAAACAATACATCTTTTCAAAAATCGCACAAAAAAACCAGGGAGCTGATCCCTGGTCATTAACTTACCCGGTTAGGGGTTGAATAATATAAGTTACAGTCCCTGCTCATACCGCCGCCAGAAGGCCAGCATCTCAATGTACACGATGGGGACATCCGTCAGTTCCTCGCCGAAAGTGGTGGTGATGTCCGTGCGGAGTGCCGGGTCTTGCGTGTCGTAGTGGTGTGCGGTTGTACCCGTGCCGGAGTAGTCCTTGTAGGAGTTGTACAGGCGGAGTTCCGCAATCTGCGCCCCGTTTATGAGCATCCGGTAGAAAAGGCCGGAGGTGTAATCTGGCGGGCAGGTCTCGTCTTGGTTGCATCCGAACAACTTGACCGGGCATTTCGCCTTCATCCGGTAGGTCTCCCAAAGTGTCTTTCTATCCGGCAGGAGAGATGCGTAGCAATTCACGAACGCCTGCTTTTCCTCCGCAGTCTTCGGGACTTCCATCACGGAGGCCATCACCGGGTTGTTCTTAATCAGTTTGTCGAAATTGTCATAGAACAAGGTCTTGTCATTGTTGGAGAGGGTGTTGTTCCCGAAGGTATAACCCGCCGGAATGTCAAATCCACAATGGGTTGCCCAGAAACTCTTTCTTGTCGCAGACTGGTTCCCGATTGCCGTAGACCACGGGGAGTTGGGACAGGCGGCGATGACCGGGATGGGACATTGTTCACGGATGAGGTCGAAGGTCATACCGCCGCCCATAGACCGACCGCCGAGGAAAACACCGTCCCTGCGGATGTTATACCATTCTATCGCCCACTTGTAGGCGGCGAGGTAGCACTCCATCGCCTGTGGAATGCAGAAGTGTTCGTCCGTGTTGTTGAACGGGTTCCCCTCTACATCAAGGATGGCGTAACCTTCCGCAAGCCAGTAGGTGGGGTCAAGGTCTTGCGAGTCGAATCTGGTTGCGCTTGACGAGTAGTTCACCGCCGCCCCGTGACAATAGATGATGAGGCGGGTCGGCTTGCCCGTGTTGCTGTACTTCGACGGAAGGCAGAGGATTCCGTAGTCCGTAAGGATTTGTGATGCGTCCTGGATTGCGGAGGTCTCCCCGTCGCAACAGGTCGGGTCGGTGACACGGACGGACACCGCCACCCTCACATAGCCGTTGTCCCCCGGTCTCACATTGAACACATCCCACTTCTCCGGGAAGTCACCCTCGACCGTCACCGTGGTCTTTGCGTCACCCTCGAAGGAACTGTTATTGATGTATCGGAGTTTGATGTACTTCGTGCCATCGTAGGCCAGGTTGATTTCCGTTCTCTGCCCGGAAACGATGTCCCCGTAGTTGAATCCAAGATAGGCGAAGTCCTTGTCGTATTCATAAAGGGCGTATCGCCCAGTCTTCCCCGTTGTCATCCAAATAGTCCTTCCGAGGATGGCGATGAATCTCGGCGTAACATAGGCACCGATTCCCCTGTAAGTGTCGTTCGGCTCTCCGTGGTTGCCGGATTCGGTGGAAAGGCCGGAGTAAATGAAAAGCGGGACAATCGTCTTGACGGTCATTCCGTCCATTTGCCCCGATATCTCGTCAAGGGTTGAGCGGGTGAAGGTGAAGTCGGTGTACCTGGAAACGATTTCAGCGCTCGTTGTCTTTACATACACATACAAGTAGGCCGCATCGCCGGGGACATCGTACTCGCCCGTGTTACCGTCCGATAGCACAATCTTGGTTGTCCCGGTTGCGTAGTTGGGTGTTGCGCCGTTCGTTATGTTCTTATTTTTCAAGAAGGCGAATTGGCAGGCACCACCGTCTGCCGTGCATCGGAAAGACATCACATTGTCAAGCGGGATAAATACGCATTGTGCCCCGCTCAAATTATTCCAGACACCGTTCGTGTCGATGAAGTAATTCGTGCGGGCGTAATCGGAAAGGTCAATCGCAACACTCTTTGTCAGCAAGTCCCCGATTACCTTTCCCTGTTCTGCGGCGAGTGCCTTGTCTGCACCCCCGGTTCGGAGGTCGTTCACGATGCCGATGGAGGACGGGAGACTACCGCCCGTTCCGTATGGATAAACCGTTTTGTTTGCCATAATTATTCCCTATTTGCAACCGAAAGCGAACCCGCCCCGGCAGAGTTTCCGTAAAATTTGTTAGTTTCAACACACCACAGTCCGGCCTCGCCGTTGTAGGTGCAAGGGCGGAGTGTGTATGCGGGAGTGTAATTTTCGTAAAGGTCGGTCGTGGTCGTTGCGTCCTGGGCATCCGAACCATAAACGAGGAAGTAATCCCGAATTCTGCCCGTGTACGGTTGCCCGGAGTGAGAAGAATTACTCCCTATCGTAAGCGGGCCGGAAGGTGTTCCGCTCCCCTTCGTGATGGTGTATGCAGAAGTACCCCACCCGAATCGTTTCGGGGTCAAGAAAAGCGAATACCGACCGGCACTGAACGCCAAAGTCCTGTTCGACGAAAGAGAAGAACTTGAACCATAATAGACCGTGAAGGCCCTGTTCGTGGCGTTCGTGCTATTGGAATAAGAAATGGTAGTAAATGCGCCGCTACCCGCCGGAATACCGAACAGGCGTTGTGCGGCCTTCAATGTCTCGTCTCCCAGGTTCACACGGAAGGATGCGTTCGCATCCGGCACGATGTCTGTGTCGATGTAGGCCGTTCCGTCAAAGATAAGGTAGTCATAGAACACCGGGGTCGGAGTTGGCGGAGTAGGCCCGCCTCCGTTTTGATACACAAGGTCATCACCCAGGTACGCCTTCGCTATCTCGGTGCCGGCGAGATACATCTTTCCTATCTTATTGTTTCCGATGTAACTCATACTTCCGGGATGAGATAAAGGCGGTCGCTGTCCTTCGTGACAAGCGCATCGTACTCTGCCTGTGTGCAGACGGTGTACTTCGGATAGGCCAGGTGGTCGTGATTCAAGTCAAGGGTAATCGTGTCATTATTCGACAGGACGATGATGACCGTGCCATCGTAAGGGGAAGGAGTGAAGATGGATGCGAAACCGACACCCGGCTCTCCCGTGATACCGTTCGCAACCGAGCCGGAATCGCTCCATTCCTCCCCGTCAAAGTTCCAGATGGCGTAGGGGTTCTCCGTTCCGACAAAGGCATAGCCGACTGCATCGCCTTCGGGTAGGTCGGTCTCGTCTGCGAACACCCCGTAGAACTTCCCAGCTAACTGATGCACTTCGTGTTCTAACTGGGTGACTTGATCCTGGAGGTACTTGCCCATCGCAGCCGTCAATGCCTGGAGAGGATCATCGGTGGTTGTGTTGTTTACCAGGGTGAAGGGATAGGCAACCGAAGATCCGGTATCCCCCTGGAGTCCCTTGAGGTTGTGGAAGGTCAAGGTAAGCACACCCGCATTGACGGATGCCTCCACCGAAGGGATTCCTGTGTTGTTGTCAACCGATGCCTCAACCAAGGTGACACCCGGAGGGCCTGGGACACCCTGGTCACCTTGGACACCCTTGAGGTTGTGGAAAGCAAGGGTGAGGACTCCGGATGAGTAGGACACATCCACCGATGGAGTGCCGACATTGGAGTCAACGGATGCGGTGATGGATGAGATGTAGGCTGCGATGGCATCATCAATTGCCTGTGCCATCTGCTCGTTGGTCGGATAGTCCGAGAGGTCAACCGCAGTAGAGCCGATCTTCTCCCAGGAATAGACACCCTCCTCCAGGATGGTCACATATTCATCCTTGTAGTTGTCCTCCTCTGAATCCCCGGCAGGGATGAGGTAGATCTTGTACATCGTATCCGCAGATGCGGTGGGCAGGGTGTCCGCCACAACGAATTCAAACTGATGCACGGCTGCGATCAGATCATCCACCTGCCCCTTGGTGTAGGTCTCGCTCTTGAGGTAGTAGTTGAGGAGGTTGCCAACCGCATTGTTGATGAAGCCGGAATCGTTGATGAGCTGCGAGGTGGACTCCGGGATTATCTTGATGACCTGCTTTGTCCAAGTCCCGTCCCACTTGAGGAGTGCCATCTCCCCGGCATTGACAACGATGCCACCGAAGTTGGCATAAGTCCCCGTTGTCCCGGTGATGTAGATGACATTCTCATCCGGAGAGCCGGGATCGGTGTCCCGGTCTGCGACACCCGCAAACTGATAATACTTGCCGAGGGCATTGATGGTTGCGATCATCACGGAGTTCAGTATCGCACCCGTGATCTCCCGCATCCCGTTGCTCTTGATGTAGGCATTGGTCGCTGCCTTGATTGCTGAATATTGGCTCATCGTGTCTTCGTTTTTCCTTGAAATAGAATACCCGCCCTTTCCGTATATCTACCAGGTCAGGATGTTGTACTGAACACCGACCCCCACATAGGGAGTCAGTCCGCCCTTTCCGGCTCCCACTCCGCCCTGGATGCCGATGCCCCATCTGGGATTAGCCTTGACCGGGATGATGTGGTTTATCACCCTCTCCGTCCGGTAGTGCATCACCGAGTCCACCTGCGGGTCGATGCCGGATGCGTACACCCGTGCGAGGCTGTCCTCCCACACCACCTGCTCCCGCTCCATCACGGCATAGATGGTGTCATTCCGCTCGATGTACTCCGGAACGGGGACATAGGCGGTGTCAACCACCCGCCTTGTTATGTATTTCGGCTTGTATGAGGTTATCGTGTCACGGATGACCAATGTGTCCACCCGCTCAACGATAGTGCCTTCTCCGCCCGTTTTGGCGGTTTTCCGCCCGGCTATGAAGCAGACCGCACCGACAAGGAGCAAAGCGAAGAGCAGTATGACGGAATTCCTCATCTATTTGCGATGTACTTGAGGATGCCCATCGTGGCTGCGTAGGCGATCCATATCTTGGTCTGCTCACGGAGAAGCCATTCGCATTCCTCCTTGTTGTCATAGAAGAAGTTCTCCAGGAGGACTGCAGGGCATTTGGTCTTGGAGAGGAGGTAGAAGTTCTCCTCCCAATCCCGGTCTCCGTCCGACATATCCGTCCGGATCTTCCGTCCCTTGAAGGTGTCTTCGAACCAATCGTAGAGGCACTCGGACAACTTGTCCGCCTTCGTGATACCCTTCGATGTGTAGCAAGACCACCCCTTCGCATTCATCCAGGCAGACCCGTTCCCGGCTGCGTTTGCGTGGATGGACACCAGGATGACATTGTCAGTTCCCTCCCGGTCACAGACCTTGTTGACCCTCATTGCCCGTGTCTTGAGCGAGATGTCATTGGTCTCCTTCACAACGAGTTCCGCATCCACACCCCTTGATATGAGGTTGTCCAGGAGGATGTCCGCCACCTCCCTGTTCCATTTGTATTCCCGGAATCTCCCGTCAGGAGACCGCTTGCCGGGGGTGTCAATCCCGTGTCCGGCATCAATCAATACCTTCATTTCTCTTCCATCAGTTTCTGCAAGCCGTAGTTTGCGAGGGTGGATGTCAGCTTGTCAACCTGGTTTCGGAGGTCTGCGATCTCCTTCCGCAGTTCGGTGTTCTCCTTCAACACCTCCTCAAGCCTCGCCTTGTTGTCATCGGCAAGTGTCTTGTAGAATTCCAGGGACTCCTGCATATTGGTGATGACATTGTTGTCCACCTCGGCATTGTATTTCCGCTTGGTGAAAAACCAGGTGGTGAATGCCGTTGCGAATGCGGTGATCGCAGATGATAGGATTGTGATCCAGGTCTCTTCCATTGGTCAGTTCGTTTTGTGGGTTGTAGGTATCAGTAAACTAAGAAGTCATCGTTGAAGTCCAGGGGAGAGAATTCGTTGAAGAATTCCGCACAAGATCCGGTTATCGGAACGGAGAGAGTCACATTGCAGTAGACTCCGGCACAAAGGTCATTGAATCTCTGATTGAACACCTGGAAGGTGTAGGTCGAATCGGACAAAACATCATACTCATCCAGGACTCGGATGATGTTGTTGAGGGTTTGGATGCCAGTTGACTGAATCTCCAACTCATTGGACTTGTCATCCTTCAGCCGATCAACGAAAAAGAAAGTGAAGGAGAAGTCAATGAAGGCGGAGTCGGAGGAGGTTTGGTGTTCCCTCTGAAGCCAGGCGAACACCCCGTACTTTGCATCCGCCTTTGCGTTCAGCCGGAACACATCGTTGCGGACAATCATATTGACGGACGGCTGCTTCGATGCAACCACCTCAATCATCTTGATGGTCTCTGCCAATGTCATAGCCTTACCTCCTTATCACTTTCCCTCTCGCACCTCCGAGGAAGATTCCGCAGGAGGCTGCGGACTTGAGATTAGCCTGGATGCGGTTGCACTCGCAAGCGGTCAGCTCCGGGAATGCCTGGCGGTTGTTGAGCAGGAAGTTCTGAAGGTGGAGGCAGTAGTTGTCCGCCTTCGCCTGGTAGAAGTATTTCTGCTTGGCGATCTCATCCTGCGTTGCCACCTGGAGATTCTCATCGGTGGATTTCGACACACCGAAATTCGCCACCTTGTAACTCACCCGCTCCACCACCTCAACGATGGTCTCGTAGGCGAGGTAATATTGGCATCGGTCAAGCAGATCCTTGTATGCCACATTGTCCGGTAGGTTGATCTCGTTCTCCTTGACAAGCTGCTTCAACTTGGCGAGGAGGCAGTCCCCCAGGATGCCCCGGAGTCCTATCTCTTGAGCCTCACGCAGAGAGGGCAGGAGGTATTTCCCGGAGAGGTTGTCGGAGACATTCGTGGTCTCCTTGATGAATTTCTCGGAAGAAAGGAGTATCTCTGCCATATCAGTTCACATTTTGCTCGTTAGTGCCGTCCAGGGAGAACGGAGTGATGGTGAGGACACCCGTCTGCCCGTAGATCCAATCGTAGGTGTCGCAGATGAGCCGTTGGATGGGGCGGATCTGGGTGCGGTTGTATAGTTTGAAGGACTGCTCAAACTCATCGGTTGAGAATCCCGTGTTGGTGTCTGCCGTGAATCCAAAGAGAAGCGGAATTGCACGAAAGGCACAAAATATCTGATTCCTGGAGTGGTCGGAGAGTGCCTTGTACCTCTCACCGAAGTCCTTCACCTCAAACTCCACGATGTCCGTTGCGGATTCCTTGTTCGGATTCCAGGAGAAGGCAATACGCCCGGCATTTTTCGCCCCGGAGAATTTCTCGTTGAAATCGTTCTCCGTTTCCTTCTTGATCTCATCACCGGGATCTCCGTTGTTGAAGTTGATGATGGCGGAGGAGACGAAGTGGTTGTCCAGGTCTGCGAGGTGGAAGTCATCGATCTGCCGTTCGATCTCGCACGCCTTGGTCGCAGCTCCGTACACCGGGGCGGGATAGACCTGGGTGTGCGTTGCCTTCACGAACACCACCGAGGAGGCGTGGGCGTTCTTCTCATCATCGGTGAGGGAATCCCAATCCTGAATGGGCATATATGCCGGATAGGTGATGACATCCTTCTTGCCCCGCTTCGACCAGTCCTCGCAGTAGTAGAACACATCGCACTCCTTGTTCATCCGGATGAATCTCATATCCAGGTAGTGGATTTCGGCAACCCGCCCGGAGATGTCACGGATGACCTGGAGGCAGAATCCCCCGTATATCTCATAGTCCAATGCGATGCACCGCACCTGCTCCCGGATGGTGTCCCCGGATTTGGTCATCTTCCCCGCAGGGAGGCTCTCCGTCAACGGGAGGATGGTGACCTCATCTCCCGTGATGAAGTCCACATTGCCGTTTATGATTGCCTGGAGTGTCGGCACACTCTTGTAGAGTTCCAGGAGGTAGTCCGGATAGGCATTGCAGTCACCCCATTGCACCATATCCTTCCCCTGGAGATTGGTCTCCTTGGGCGAGACAATGTATGTCTCCACATATTGGTCGATGGCTGCGAATCGGAAACTCCCGGTCACATTCCCGTTAGGATTCGTATTGCTCATATTGTATCGGTTTTTCGTATTGATCCGGCTTGTCAAACTCGCCCACCATCAGCAACCCGGTGGAGAGGATCTGATCTCCCACCTGCACATCGTATTCGTACTCACCGATAGGGCATCCCTCCGGCACGATGACCGCCAAATGGAGGTACAAGGCGGATACATCCAGGTTGACCACCTGGAGATCCATCTCAAGGGTGAGGTCAATCGTTGACTTTGCCTTGAAGGTCAGATCCCCCTCCGGTATCTCCCCGTTCCTCGGAACGAGGAGGAATTGTGCTTCTTGTGTATTCTGCAGGTAGAGCATCCTTTCGTTTTCCGTTATATAGATTTCCGCCAAAAATCGTATATGGCAAAAAGGACTGCCACCGGGTGGAAGCAGTCCTTGGTCAGAAGGAGGGATTGGTTTAGGCTACGATGCCGGAGATGATGGAGTCATCCACCTCAAGGGGCATCTCTGCGGAGTTGTCCTCCAGGGTGATGGTGTAGCGGTTGGCATCGGAACGAGCCGTCCCGGTCTGCCCGTCACCTGCGGAGGCATTCACAGGCTCTTCCAAGCCGAGCAGCCAATAGATGCCGTTGGCATCCTTGCAAATGACACGGAGGTCAGCGAGTGCCAGGGCGGTGAGTTCGATGCGGGCAGTTGTCTGCATCCGGTTGAACTGAAGCAGGAGCTGCGAGGTCACGAACTTGACACCGGAAGCCGGATCAATGGTGTAGGTGGAGGTGAGGTTGCCCGTGTTCTTGGCGAAGGAGTAGGTCTTGAATTTCTTGCCCGTGTCCATCGTGATCCCGGTGACAACACCGGAGGTGAGGGTGATGGCGGTCACATCATCGAAGTTGGCAATATAGACCTCAACGATTCCTCCTCGGTTGGCATTGCAGTCTTTTGCAAGACCTGCGAGGGTTTGAGTGCAGGACATATCTTTTTCGGTTTAATGCGTTAAAAAAAAGGAGGGACGGGGATTTCCCGCCCCTCCGGGTTTCATTCGCTTGTGCCGGGACTATTCGCCACCACCATCCTCGGCTGCCGGGGCAGCACAAGGGCAAGTACCGAGAGGGACGGGGGCATCATCCATCACACCGAGGGCAATGTCCTCGCTGAAGTGGTAAGCCACACCGGAGTTCCACTTGACCTGGTAGCGGAAGACACGGTTGTCCTCGCTCCACCAAAGGTCAACGAGTTCGTTGTCATTCTCCATATCCGTGCCGTACACCAAGTTGTCACCGAAAGTGCCAACGATGGCATTCGTGCCGGAGAGACCTTCGGTGTTGGTGACTCTCGCCTTCGTTCCGGGCAGGACGAACTCGTCCTCCGCCCCGTCACCGAGGTTGTAGTGAGCCATATTGAGGGCAACGATATCGTTGATCACGGCATCGAAGATGACCGGATCGACAAAGATCCTGACACCCTTCTTTCTCGCACGGGCGGAAGTGGCGAAGTAGACCGCCTTGACCGCATCGTATGCGCCCGTGACACCCGTGAGGGTGACGGAGACCACATTGGCATCGGCAGCGAACTGCGTGAGGAAGCCGTCAATGAGGTCTGTGCCTGCGGTGTCACCCGTCCAGATGAGTTTTTCGATGCCTTCACGGATGCCGTCCAGGAGTGCGGTCATAATGTATTCCTCGAAGGGGAGTTCGTTCTCGGTGGCAGCGACACGCACCTTCCACTCGCCCCACTTGCCGAGGAGGGTTTCCGGGCAGATCTCGCCATCTTCCTTGATGGTTGCGACCTCGATAGGCTTCTGACCGAGGGCGATCTCATCGAGGGGGTTGAAACCGCAGGAAGAGCCGTCCTGGAATGCCCCGGTGAATCCGAGGTAGTTGAGATAGGCGGATTTCTTGATGCCCGTCTG
>JAEIGA010006606.1_pt1 | contig 17666 bp, 8 predicted proteins | sample 9270691 | NCBI WGS metagenome assembly JAEIGA01 (sample SAMN17057246, study PRJNA624740) | gut metagenome | biome: biome; isolation source: fecal sample | host: Bos grunniens | place: China: Xizang | collected 2019 | reverse complement strand
GTCCAATAGCCTCAAAGAGGCGTCCTATAACCTATTGCCGGCGGCAACAATACGTCAAAGACCACTTGTACCGAAGTACAGAACAAAAGATGACAGATTCAGTGCAAATCTATCATCGTTTGTTAAAAATTGTCAACAAATTGGTTGTTTGTTATTCTTTGGTAATAGTGAAACCAAGTTTCTGAATCAGTTTGAGTGTACCCACGGCAGTATCGCGGTCATAGGCTTTCTCTACGTCTGGCAGTTCCTCGTATGGAACTAGACAAGGGTGATGTTTGAGCTGATCGTTGCGCTCAGGGCCATAGGTCCAACCTTGTTCCATACGTGATTGCGCCCAAACGTCGTGCACGTTTTTCGCCATAGCCTCTACCAGACCGTTCAACTCATCAGAGAGTTGGATACCATCCAAATTCTCAGGTTTAGGAATGTAATTCGTTTTCATTTTCATTTATGTTTTTAGTTAAGTGATTAAGACATCTACTTCTAATCAAATTATGTGCCATATTGTAATTAGACTGACAAAGTGGCAGAATTATTGTTCTGTGCTACAATGATAGCTATCTACTAATTCTAAGATCTTTGGTATGCCATTGTTCAATTTTTCATCATATCCTTTAGCACCAGGATCTACGGCTTCCAAATGATCGAAATCGCAGATACAATAGTGAACTTTACGCATTGGAGATTTCATATCCTTCTTTTCCTTCTCCAGAGATTCCTTTATGGCTGCTATATCTTTCTCCTTCTGCGCCATTTCCTTAATTTCGTCTAATAACTCTGCATCAACTTCTAGTTTTGCGTTCGCTTCAATGAATTTTAACAAACTCTTAAACGACTTTGCTTTTACATCACCCTTAGTATATTGTATACGATCATTCAGTTCTTTTAACCTTTGGATATTATTATCATTCATGTAATTGTTGATTTCCTCCTTTATTGGCGCAACGTCTCGTTTAACTTGCTCTTGCCGTTTACAGATATCTTCATCTTCTTGTATGTCAGCAGGTCTAAAGCCCAACAGCAGCTGCTGCACATTCCAACGGTTATGTTCACATTCTGCCAGGTATTTTTTCTTATCCATTTCATCCAGTTCCAAGTTAGATAGTTCGTACAGCGCATTATCTAGATCTTCTTTCCAATTTCTGGTAAAGAACTTGTCATTATTATATCCTATGATAGCGGCCTCTTCGCTCAATGCAAGATCAGTGCTTCGTATTTTCTGGTAAATAGTATCTACAAAATATTTATTGGACCACGTTTTTTCCACGGTCAATTTATTCCAACTCGTTCTTAACGGCTTGAATGATTTTTTGTCGCCCATATCTAGATTAGAAGAATACATTGGATTATCAACATCTTCTATATCATATATACCATTAACAAGCAAAGCCTTCAAATAATATGTACGGCTATCAATATACTCGCCATATAGCATACCAAATGGTTTGAGTTTATTATAGCGGATATTCAAATCTTCTTTTTTTCCTTGTGTTAGATTCTGAATAATATCCGCTGCCTCGCGTTGATATACCCAAATCTCTTGCACATTGTCGTACACCTCGTTTGGCATATACAAGGCAGCCGCAACGGATTGGTGGGTCAATGGCAAGCAGATGGCGATAGTGACTTTAGAGTTCTTGTCTGCAGTTACTTGACGGAGATACTCACGTACTTTCTCCGACTCTAATTCACCTTTCACAAACTCAATCTCTACATCCAGGAAGTTCGCACCTTCAGCGCTAAGATGTTTCCACTTAGTTTTCGGATCTAGCATCGGATCAATCCACTGATAGTCGCTATTTAATTGGTCATCTTTGCACTCTTTAGCATCTATATAACGATGTCTTGCCAATTCAAACAAACTAGCATAGCGCCCTTTGAAAAAGTCCATTTCTTGCTCGGCATTGGCATCGATAAAGGTAATACGACTCTTGAGACTATTATCTCTCACATAATTGGGATAATGTGCTTGGTACAAAGCTTGCGTACCCATAGCCACACCCATCTTCGACATGCCAACAACAATGAAGTGAACACGTTGCGTATCTTTTGGTTTTATACCTTTGAATCCATCAAGTGGCGTGTAGTTGATTTGTTGATTGCTTTTGCTATTAGTGTTCTCATCCACCAACGCTAAGGCCTTGTTATCTACCATCACGCGGCGAGCCCATGACTCGTAACGATTGAATGGAATAAAATGCATAGCTTGGTTAACCTCCTGGGTGACATCTGAGAACTGGAATACAGAATACGTTGTTTGATATTCAAATAATACCTTACACACTTTTAGGTCATCTCCACGATTACCCAAAATCTGCGCCATAATATTCACGCAACGCATATTCATGGTGTCATGGTATGTTTCGCCACCATCAATCGTAGTGTTTTCACCGAGAACGTAAATCTCAGAAGCACCATCTAGATGCAAAGCTTTTAGTCCTTCGTATGAATAACGAATATCGCTATAGATGATCACACGGCTATATTCCTCCTCTGTTAAATATGCTCTTAAAATCTGACGCACCTGCTCAATATCACTACAAGATTGTAAGACAACATACTGGTTTTCTTCTTCGTGTGTGTAGTTTAATGAGTTCTTTTTTGCATCTTCATGCATCAACAAGTTCTTAATGACAGAAGGTGCTACCTCATTTGCACCAACAACCACAGCATAAGAATTCTTTTGTACTTTTTGCTTAAATATATATTTTGTAAAACGTTTCCAATATAGCTGATAACACTTTAGATTTTCATCACAATCATCCCAGATCGAAACGAAGCGTCCAGACAAGTCATCCACAGTATAACGTACTTGACCTTTTTGTAGCCTTTCAATCCGTCGGTTTGTCCATCCAACGATAGCAGCAAGCACTAATCCTTCTACTACCACCACTTGAAATAGCATGATAATTATAAAGGCAAAAATATTTAGGTCCTGCCCATTCGTTCCTTCTTTTGCTTCATGCATTTTCAATCCATATTTTAATGCTATCTTAAAAGCGCCATCTGGTCGGATGGCTTCAATCCACTCCAATGAAACTAGTCCAGCTATTACTAATAGATATGCAAGTACAACGGAAGCTACCAACACAAAATACTTCTTATCGAATTTTAATAGCACTTTATCTCGAGATATGGGATGCTTAGTAAACCACATACCAAATCCAATCAGGAACAATAGTCCCAATATACCTAATACAATATATAATATCTTTGCCATAAATGTTATAATTATTATTTTGAATTACTTCTATTATTCAAGTTTTATTAATAATTATCTTTTGTAGTATCTTATTTCTACGGATGCACCAACTTCCTCAAGTTCTTTCTTTATGGTCTCGGCCATTACTTTATCTACATTCCTTGTAATGTATGAAGGTGCCGCATCTACAATGTCCTTAGACTCTTTTAGGCCAAGACCAGTTTGTTCTTTGATGATTTTTACTACTTGTAATTTGCATGCTCCAGCTGATTTTAGAATAACATCAAATGTCTTGGAATTTTCATATAATTCTACGAATGCACCAACTTCATCAAGCTCTTTCTTAATTGCCACTGCAATTTCTTTATTTACATTCCTTTTAATATATGAAGGTGCTGCATCTACAATGTCCTTAGACTCTTTTAGGCCAAGACCAGTTTGTTCTTTGATGATTTTTACTACTAGTAATTTGCATTTTCCAGCTGATTTTAAAATAATGTCAAATGTTTTAGAATTATCATTTCCCTTGATACTTTGAATTGATTCAATGATTGTACCCAGTTGATGATTTTTTTTAATAGCTTTTTCTTCCGCTAGACGAGCTTTCTCCTCAGCTAGACGCATCTTTTTTTCTAGTTCTTTCTTGGCTGCCTCTGCTTGAGCAATTTGTTCCTGCAACTCTTGCACGCTTCCTAAGGATACTGGCTCATCAGTTTCAACTTTTAATTGATTCGAATGAATAGCTTTACCTGTCCAACTAGCTAAATTTTTTATTAACTGTTCTATCTGCTTGGAATCTGTAATATCAACATAGCTTACGCCACCAAACTCAAATAGAAACCAATCCATATCTTCTAGTTTGGATCCTTTGAGCAATATAGGTACAATTTTCTTTCCTTTGCCACTAGCAAATTGTAACTCTTTTCGGGTCCATTTTGACTGATCTGAATTTATAGACAAAGCAAACAATACATATTGCGAGCGTTTTATAGCAGAGATAATTTTATCACGAAACTCATCACCACTCTCTATTCCTGTCAAATCAAACCAAATATCCAGTGTTGGAATGCGTCGCTTGAGCATTTCCACAAATGTATTTACCTCATCGAAATCCTTCCTCGAATAGCTGATAAACACATCATATTTCTTCTCTTGTGCCATAATGCTTACTATTTTCACTTATTATTCACCCTGCAAAGGTTGTATTTTTTGCAATCTTGTCCTTATGTTGCTATTTTCTAATCAGCTAATACTACCCATTCCCCTGCTTTTCTGCCACCGGTGCGTTTCAATGCACCGCGCTGTTTCAACATGCCAATATTGAACTTTACACCATTCTCTGTAATGTCACCTAATGCAACTGCAATCTCTTTTCTGGTTGCTTTTGGGTAGTTCTGTAAGTAATCCAATATCCTCTTTTGGGTAGTATTTAACGGCTTTTGGGTAGTAAATTCTTTCTTTTGGGTAGTAGCATTCTCCACATTTACTGCGACATTCTCCACCCTATTTGGCTGTACTCGCCATTCATCGGTTGGATGGATGTGCAAATAGCGGTTTCTTAGATCCCATTGTTCACTCAGCAGCAGATTACGGAAGAAACGCTCTAGATATTCAGGCGCATAATCTATTCCCTCCACGGCGTTGCGGTAGTTGGCACGAACCAATGCGTTGCGGAAGTACCACGAGTGTAGAGCAAACATATCATTCTCCACTTTGTATCCCAAATCGCGCAAATACAATATGGCGAACACAGCCGTAGTGCGCGTATTGCCCTCTCCAAAAGCATGTATCTGCCATATACCCGACACAAAACGTGTGATATGTTGAATCTGTTGGTCAGTTGTCAGCCCTTTGTAGCTAAATTGGCGTTCTTGCTGAATATCATAATCCAATGCACGGTGCAAATCCTCCCAATTGAGGTAATGCACAGTGTCGCCATCTAACACCCATTCCTTTTTGGTAATATTATAGTCACGTACTTTACCTGCGTGCTTAAACACGCCATCAAAGATGCGGCGGTGCAACGCAACATAGCCCTTTGCGCTGAAGTCGAATGTTTGTGAAGAAAGGATTTTTGTGATATTAGCCGACACTTTATCCGCCTCTTGCATGTCATCATCTGTTGCGTCGTGTTGCGTTTTCGATTGGTAGTAGGTCTTGATGAGTTGTCGTGCCTCGTCTATATCGATCTCACCCTCTATATGTCTGACAGCCGTTTCTCGGAGGTAAGCAGATGTTTGCAAGCCGTCAACAGCTTGCAGACCTATGGCAGTTCGCCAGATACTAGCCTTCTCTCGTTTGTCTGGCTCGCCTTGGCGAATATACGCATCAAAATCTAAATATCCTTCTTTCATATGTATTCAAGTTTTATGGCGCAAAGGTACGAAAAATCACTTAGTCCAGCAAGTACTTTGCAATAAATCTTCCTTGCACATTAAGCATATTATCATCTCCCTTAATCCTATATCCAGTTTTTCTCACGACAGATGTTTCAATCGGTCTTTGGCATCCATATGTCCTTGTGCGGCAGCTTTTTGGTACCATGCAATAGCAGTAGCAATGTTCACATCAACGCCTCTGCCCAACTCATAGGAGCGGCCCACATATTTCTGAGCATCGGCATGTCCCGCTTCGGCGGCCTTGATAAGCCATTTTATTGCCTCTGCATAATCTAGCACCACACCGTTGCCGTGATAATAGCATTTACCTAAGCTATACTGTCCCTCAGTACTACCCTGCTCGGCAGCGCGACGATATAAGTTAACCGCCATTGTTTTGTTTTCTCCTACACCGCGTCCTAAATCATAGCAACATCCCAAATACACATTGGCCTCAATATGTCCTTGCGCAATGGCTTGGTTGAAGTAATTGACGGCTTCCGCATAATTTCTCATTACACCTAAGCCGTGGTAATAGATTCTGCCTAGCCGCATTTGCGCTTCGCATAATCCGTTGTCAGCTGCCTTGCGATACCACCTAGCTGCCTCTGATGGATTCTTGTTAACGCCTGTACCATGTTCGTAGCAGATGCCCATATACAACTGAGCCTCTACATAACCATTGATGCAGGCTTCATTAAACCATCTCACAGCTTCTCGATAGTCTTGATTCACGCCATTACCTGTATAGTAGCACCAGCCCAAAGTATATTGAGCCCGCGCATCACCAGCGTTCGCCGCTGCTTGATACAATTCGATAGCATTCTGCTTATTTTCTTCTACGCCTCTACCATAGAAGAAGCAATATCCCAGATATACCAATGCGGGCAAATACTCTTGTTGCACAGCCTGCAGGAATAGTTGTGCTGCAGTCGCATAATCCTTTTGCACGCCTATACCATAGTAATAGCGCTTGCCCGCCTCAAATAATTCGTGCGGTGTGTTAGAAACATCAGGAACTGATATCACGGGGTCAGGTGACATTGCTGTAGGTACAGTTCCTTTTGCCAAGGGTTGTACAGTCTCAATTATTGGCGCTGATAAAGCTTCTAGTTTTTGGGTAGCTTCTTCATCGCCCTCCATAGCCGCCTTGCGATACCACTTAATGGCCGTATTTATATCTTGTTCCACCTCTTCGGATCCCTCTTCGTAGTATTCACCAATCCTAGTAATGACTGGCAGCAAGTTCATTTTCTTAGTATTGTACCACAACTCGGAGCTCTCCACAGCCATCTGATTATACAACACGATGGCTTCATCCACCACCGCTTCTATCTCGTCATAGTCATCAATAAGATACATACATAGCGCTTTTTTCGCTAATGTTTGTGCCAGCAGTCCTTTGAAATCCAATGTATGTGCATCGTCTTTTCGGCACAAGTTCTCGGCCTCGACGGTATATTTACATGCCTCAGGCAGACGTTCAAATTGTATCTCTATATCAATTTTGGCTAATATCGTTTGAATCAACAGATGGGTAAAGGTATTAGGGTTATCCCGCACTAAACTTCTAAAGATTTGCACTGCCTCGTTTATACACGATTCGGCTTTTCTCTCTTGCATATATTGGGGCAGTGCGTACAATTGAGCTAGCGATTGCAATGCGAGTGCCATCATATGTTGATACACTGTTGCATTATCTTCGCATAGTTCACGAAGCATTTCTAAGGTCTCGTTGTATGCCTCTATCGCATCATCATATTCCTCTACTGCAGCCATCAGTTCGGCCCAATTATTGCTTATTGTGGCCAGCATACCAGCATACATATTTGGATCTTTCTCGTAGAGTTCATCATAGATTTCCACCGCTTCTTTATACAGATTTACTGCTATTGGAATATTTCCTGCTTGTCGACTAGCCATAGCGTAGTTACCAAGCAACATGGCTAAAGATCCCTTGTATATTTCGTTTTCCTTTACCAGACGACGCTGTATCTCCAGAGCCTGATCATACCATTTTATAGATTCAGCTGGTTTAGCTAGAGTAGTGCTATAGAATACTCCATAGTTTGCGTATATCTGTGCCAACATATCCTCGCCCTCATTCTGCTGCTGAACCAACGTGCGGCATCGGCTGATAGCCTCTTCATATTTGTGCACGGCTGCAGCGATATCTTCTGGGGTTCTTCTGTATGTATGCAACATGCCATAATTTTGCAAGGCCGCGATATACATATTCTCATCACACAAGTCCGAATCTTTGCCATAGGTCTCAAGATTCTGTATCAGGCAGTTCTCAGCCTCATCATAGCGTTGCGTATTCAAATAAAGAAGGTATAATATATTTCGCAGACCTGCACATGCCATTCTGTATTTCTTTTTCGCCTGCTGTTTTATAAGTTGGCCATACAACTCCAGCGCTTCTTGCGCCAGCACCTCTATACGATGGAACTGGTTATTGACCTGCAAGAACATTGTAAACTCTGATAACTTCGTTGCCAAGGCCTCTTGCAATTCGCATTCACGATACATCTGGATGGCAAACTCATAGCACTGGCATGCCTGCTCAAAACGATCCTTCTCGCTATAGGTGGTCATCCATGTCTTGGCTTTCAGACTTAGTTCATCCACCAGTGAGCAAACTTTCTGTTCAGCTTTTGCTAATAGGTCTGGCTGTGATTGTATCTGTCTTGCAGACAATAGTTCGGTCTTGGCCTGTTGGTAATCCGACTGAATCTCCTCAGTATTGAGCACATCCAATACCCCTTTGTTATCACCTTTCTCAAACAGTTCAATAGCTTTGCGTTTGCGTTGGCTGATTGGGTCACCGCTACTAATCATCTTATTGATGGATAATGCCATATCCAACAATTGTTTCTCTAATTGGTCCAATTGCTTTTGCGCATCATTGCGCTCATTGACCTTTCGGTTGATCATAGCACGAGGGACAGAGGCCTCGGCCTGCAATTCGGCCAGATCATCATCCAATGCCTTGATCTTCTCTTTGAGAAATTTGATTTCTGCATTCTCCGCGGCAAAGCTAACATTAGCATAATCGACAATTCTTTTACCATGCAACATTACATAACCATGTTCCACGGTGATATTCTGACCTTGATTCAACGTTTGGCAATCCTCATTCAACTGTTGTTCAAACTGCATGATAAATTGCAATCTCAAGCTATCTGTAGAGGTATAATTACACCAATAATGACCCATCTTGTCATACAGATCTTTTTTGAATTGCGTCAGTTCCTTATCTTCTACTTCGCCGTCAACCAATGCACGCACATATACAATTGTCTTTGGATGGTCTTTTGTACGCATATACTCTTCCATCGCATAATTAAACTCTTCAATGGTATATTTGCCTGCTTTACGATGGAACAGACATAAACAGAAATTGCAGCTAGCCAGCACTTTATTGTAGTTATCTTGTGTACGAGTGCCAGTGCAATGCGCTGGTAGATCTTCCCATCGTTGGCATTTGACATTTATACCGCGAGGTTGGTATATATCATTCAATTTATGAATAAACAGATCGATACTTTCGCGATCATTCATTAGTTCATCGCTAGAAGCGAGAAAGACGGATATAGTACGAGGATTTGTCATGGTAGTTACTATTTTTCACTTATTACTCACGAATCACTTGGGTATGCTCGGGGAAGGGGATTTTGTGTAGGAATGTAGGAATTTCTATCCGATGTTGATTCTTCTATGTATGGTATCGACGTATTGCACCAGGGCGCTGAGGCGTTCGTGGAAGACATCCATCCATGGGAACTCGCAGAAAGGCTGTTGCGCCATGGTCTCACGGGTGATGTCGCCGTTTTGGCAGACATAATTGAGGATGTCATTCAGATACTCCTCTTGCTCGGGCGTCAGCACCTCGCCTTGGATGAGTTCGATATACTTCTGCTTTGCCAAGTTGCGGTCGATGCCAATCACTGAGCGCAAGAAAGCGGCTATATGTCCGCCATAGAGTTTGTAGCGCTCTTGGCGCAGATAGGTTTGTTCGTATTCCTCCTTCGTACCCAGTTCTTGCCAGAAGATGCGCTCCAGTTCACGAATATCCATTTCGGAGAGTTGCTCCAGCTGGTAAATCTTTTGCAGTACAGGCGATTGGATATTCTCCTCCAAATAGTCCAAGACACGTTGCTTGTAGGTAGTGCGCAGCGTTTGTACGCCTATCTGTCCGCCGTCGGTGATGACATCCTTGAGGTCGATGGTGAAGGTATCGTTGTCCGCACCTATATACTGCATGAGTTCGCGCAGTTCGACACGGATACGCTCCAAATTATCCAGACCATGCTCGGCATTGGTATGAATACCTTCCCAGAAGGCGGCTGTTTGTACTTTCTGGATAGTGGGCATGCACATCATCACTTGGGGTATGCTGGCTTTCTTCTCCAGTCGGTGGGCTATGACACGGATGCGCTCCATAGGTTTGCTGCCATCGATGGTGCTATCGATAAGCGAAAGTTCCATCAGCAGACAAACGACATCAAATCGCTTAGCCGCAAAGTCGGTATCGTCGGAGAAGATGAGCGGTGCAATCTTCTTGCTGAGTTGTTGTGCCTCTATCTCGGATACATACACCCAGTTCTCCTGTTTCTTGTAGCGGGTGACGAGTTGCCAGTGTTTGCGAACGGATATATGCGCTTCGTTGAGCGTGAGCACTTGCTCGTAAAGGATGTCCTTGAGTTGCTCGCAGAGGTTCTTGGTATAGTCGCATGCCTGGTACTCGGCATCTTGCAGCAGGACAGCCAAGTCTAAGCGCAAGGAGAAGAGTCGTTGGTTGAGCGATGGCGTAGGTTTGGCTTCTGCGCCATTGGGATGGCTATTGAAGTACTCGAAGTTGCCACCGTAGTCAAACACGAGGAACTCCTGTTTGTCCTGTCCTTGCCCGAAGATATTCGGGCAGAGGCGTGTGCCACGGCCAATCATCTGGTTGAACTTGATCTTGGAATGCACTTGCTTGAAGAAGACCAGGTTGAGGCAGTCGGGCACATCAACGCCCGTATCCATCATATCGACGGAGACGACTATCTGTATGTGTTTTTGTGCTTCGTTGCGAGGGGTGGAAAAGATGTCTATGAGGTCTTGCCCGTAGTTGACTTGGTTATCGATGAGCACGCAGTAGTCGTCGCCCAGTCGAGGGTAAAGCGCATGGAAGCGGTCCACGATGAGTTGTGCGTGCTGGTGGTTGCAAGCAAAGATGATGGTTTTGCCGAGGGTGTTGCCATCTTGTATCTTCAGACCATTCTCCATGAGGTCTTGCAGTACCTGGTCGATGGTGTCGATATTGAAGAGGTAGCGGTAGATCTCGGAGCCCTGAATATCGCGTTGATACTCGGTCGCAGTGGAGATATGATAGATGGCTCTCTCGTGCTCCCATACCTGCTCCAGTTGCTCCTTCTCCGAGCGTGAGAGGTCGTCGTATTTGGCTCCTTGGGTCATGATCTTGGAGGAGCGCAAGTAGGCACGATAGCCCACGAGGTTGTGGTCGTCGATGGCTTGGTCGAGTTCGTAGGAGAAGTTAGGTTCGCCCTCCTCGAGGTCGAGTAGCGAGTAGGTGGAGCGGTCCACATCCTCGCGCGGGGTAGCGGTCAGACCGATGAGCAAGGCATCGAAATAGTCGAAGATAGCGCCATACTTACCAAAGACGGAGCGGTGTGCCTCGTCGATGATGATAAGGTCGAAGCGGCCGATGGAGAAGACTTTCTTATCGGTATCGATATAGCGGATCATGGTCTGATAGGTGGAGAACATCACACGCGCATTGAGGTCGGGTGCTTTGTTCTCGGAGAGCACGGTCGTAGTAGCGGATGGCAGCAGTTTGGTGTAGTTGCGAGCCGCTTGCTTGACGAGTGAACGACGGTCAGCCAAGAACAGGATGTTCTTTGCCCAGTTGTTGCGCATGAGGATCTCGGTGAGCGAGATGCTGACACGGGTCTTGCCTGTACCTGTAGCCATGACCAATAGTCCACGACGATGCTTATTGTTGAGGTGGTGGCAGATGGAGTGTACAGCTTGTATCTGGTAGTCGCGTCCGGCTATACCCTCGTTGATGCGCAGGTCGGTGATGTTGCGGCGGCTGCGTTTCTGGAGCATAAGTTCCAGGTCTTGTTGGGTATGGAAAGCGAGTACGGTACGGTCGGGATAGATACCATCTTGCACATAGGTAGTGAAGCCGTTGGTGTAATAGACGATAGGTCGCACGCCGTATTTCTTCTCGAGTGCATGCGCATAGAGGGCTGCTTGGTGTTTGCCGATGAGTGGGTCTTTGGTGGTCTTCTTGGCTTCGATAACTGCCAATGGTTTCATGGCATCGGAAAAGAGCACATAGTCGGCATAGCCAATCTCGGAATCGTTAGGCATACCATCGAGTTTGACCTCTATGCAGGCTTTGCCTGCCAACAGGGCGTTGTCTTTCTCCAGTACCTCCCATCCCGCTTCGCGGAGCATCAAGTCGATATAAAGGCGGCGTGTTTCGGCCTCGGATGGAGCATCAGGTGAAGGGGTTGGCGAAAGCGGTTGGGCTTTGACTTTCGAGAGCTGCTCTAAGTCGGCCGTCTTAATGAGTTCTTTGCCATCTTGTGTGACAGCTGTCATCATCACTACCGTAGGGATAAGCGTCTTGTCGAAAGGAGCGTAGTCGGTTACGCGTCCTACGGATTTGAGGAACGAGCCTATTACATCGTAGAGATTGAGCACCGTGAAGAATGATTGCGCTTTGGTCACTTGTCCGCCGTGGGCGCCTATGTTTCCCACTTTGCGGATGTAGTGAATACGGCGCATCATCTCTTCGCCTACATAGTATTGAAAACCTTCGGAGGTTGTTAGTTCGAGCAATGTACTGCGCTCGGGTATGTCCCAAGCGTTGATGAGATAGACTATCTTCACCCATTTCTCCAGGGCGTTACGAGCAGCAGCCACACTCTTATCGGGTGCAACCAGTTGGTATTGCTCGGCATCGCGACAGTCGCCGTAAAGCGACTGAAACTCTCGAATGTCCTTTAGGTAATCAAAATTCATAGGCGTTGTGTATTTTTTATGCTACTCGCTCACGAGTAGCGGTTTGACAGTTATTGGGTGTCTGTAGGTTGTGCTTCTGCTCGTGCACGAGCAGCGGTGAGACTAGCAAGTCCCTCAGCTACGGTATTCAGCGAGCAACATTCTTGGCGAGTAATGCGGCGCGAAAAGGTAGAATTTCCTTCGCTGAGTGATAACATCAGCAACTGCCCATTAGCGCAGATATCAAACAACTCGCCAGAGGGTTTGTAGTATTTAGAGAATGGTTCATTACTCAGCTGAATGACTGCGTATCCCTCTTGCAATACTACATCGCGCACCTGTTTCTCATACTCGCTGATAAAGGGACTTATTAGCACTTTACCATTGCGAGCTGCCAACACGCAGTTATTCATATAATGGCGACGCTCCTCTGGAGTAAAATGCCTGCGCACATGTACCGCGTGTAGCGGACTATCCAGCAAAAGCACATCACCTACTGCCATAAAAGAGTAATCACCAAAACGCACGTCTTGCTGCACATGGAAAGTATCTGCGTGTTTCCTACGCACGAACAAGCGACGAGGATTATCCTCTACATAATCAATCATATTCTGCAACTGCCCCTCGCGTGTCAATCGGCGGTCATGATAACCCTTCTCCCAGAGAGAGGAGACCTGTTGTGCACGACAGGTGGTGGAACCGACAGTGGTAGGAGCGACAGGTGGTGTGAGCATCTCCCTATACGCACGGGTGCAACTGGATTTGAAAGCGTTGATGATATTCCCCAGAGGGATATCCATCTTCTGAGTGACGAAGATAATGCCATGAAAATGGTCTGGCATCAGTTGATACGCCAGTAGTTTGATTTCTCGTGTACAGGATTGTCCCGTTTTTCGCTGCTTATCCTTGGCGGCTCGGCGCTGAATAGTGGGGGTGTCCAACCAATTACGCACAACTATCTCACCCAATGTGGTAGGCTGGATATGTACTTCCTCGGCACTCGTGCCCATAAGCTGCCCCAATAACGGCTTTCGCCCTTCGGTACAAAGGGTGATCAGATATATCCCACGCTCTTTATAATCGCAGAAAAGGCTGCGACGGTGTGGTGATGATATGTGATGCTCGGCTTGTGCCATGTTTTTCTTTCTCTCGCTACGCTTAACAAAAATGCTATTTTATTCTGCTACGAAACGTATCTTGTATCAACTCGTAGCGGATTTTTTGCTGCAAAGGTAGTGATTTCTGTTGATATATGCAAGTTGTTACACTATTAATTATTCACATTTATTGAAATAACTTTTCTTCTTTCTTTATCATCCACAATTCACGTTTTGGTCTTTTGGTGAAACGACCAATATAACTATTAGCTTTAAGGACTCTCAAAAATGCAGTGTCAGTTCGAGGAATATCTGTATCCCTATCTTTTAGTGCGAGAGATGAATATGGCTCTCCTAAATTGGTAAGAAATACTTTAATATCCGTCACGTATTGAGGGTATTTAATAAAAATAGTTTTTCTTACATCTATTGGAAGTTCATGTTGTATAGCTAAATGATCTATTAAATTGCCATTAGGTACATAATCATCATTCGTACTATTCAATATGAAAGTACTTAATTTTTCAAGAATATTGCCATCTGTCAAAATGCTTGTATCAACAATCGTATTGATTATTTTTTGTTTTTCATCAATGATAATTGTTGAATTGAGAATCCACATTATATCCTCTGCATCAAACTGAATATTATGATAATTCAGCTTCGAAAACTCTGCCAAGTGCTTTTCTAAGAAATCAAGATGTAATGGAGTATGATTATCTTTGAGGTACTTGTACGAATCTGTATTTATTTCAATGAGATCTTTTTCAATCAGCCATTGCATCCTATTTCTTGGTAGATAATGAGGCTGTAGAACATACTTATCAGTGAATGCGTTAAGCAGCAACCTATATGATTCATCACAAATATTGTCATTGTATATCAAAGTATAAACAATTTCCACTTCACCTTCATCTTGAATGACATCTTCTTCTAATTTTTGGGTAGATAGCTTTTCTGCGTTCTCAAGATTATTCAAGAAATCGGTATATACTTTTGCATAATTTATTTCATTCGAACGCATTATAGTTTTTATGTTATCCCAATTGGGTGCCATCAATTTATTTTCACAGATTTCACCCCACAAGGAAGGACAGACAACATCCGCAATATTCTCAAATGGATGAGCAGACACTAAATGACGGATAATTTGTTTCTTTTGCTCTTCAGAAAGTTTATCTGTATTCAGCAATTCAAGGAAACGAGCAGAATCAATGGACGTATTATTTTCTAATTTTAAGAATACATTATCAATATACGCTGATAAGTTTTCCTGAATGTATTTAGCCATTTCGGGATAGTTTTCAATGATATAACTATAATTGCGTGTATTGAATGCCAAATCGTTCCAATTCTCTCTTTTTGAGAGAATAGTGCACATTACATCAATATTGATTTGATAAGCATTACTACGATAAATATAGTCTAAATCTTCAAGAGAAGTTTCTTTGCTTAAGAGCGCAAATTGGATATTTAAATTCTGTACTATTTCTTTTAATTTCTCTTTACTACATTCAACCAACCAATAACCAGCATAATTTTCGATATAATTTGTTTCGTCCATATAGAATTGATTAACCACATCTTCTACTGGTACGTACTTTATTATCTGTTGAAAATAGAGCTGCAATCTGTTGGTGTCATTTATTTGCTTGCAAAGTACTTTCCAAATATTGCGTCTTTGACTACACAAATTAAATAAAAACTTATCAATATTTTGATTGCGATTAAGATAATGAATAACAAATGGCAAAGCTCTTCCTCTTAGCATTGACAATTGCGTAAACAAATGATGTTTTCGTTCTTCTGTTTGATCTATAAGTAAATAATCATCAGATAGTATATAATCTACCAAATTATCGTTTAGGATATATGGTTTGTTAAATTCGTATAGTTTAATCTTTCGGATTAAATTCTCCGCACATGGTAGTTCATGATCAAACTCAGTATTAATACGACGCTTCACATTTATTAAAAATTGTTTATCTTTAATAGTTAAACTTCCTTCGTGGAATATTGATATATAGTCCCAATAATTCTCATTTATATAGCCATTACAAAGTAGTATGTCTATAAACTCTATTTGCTTGTTATTATCTGGTTTAGAAACTTCTTTATTTTTGCACTCGTCAGCGATCTTGATTTTTCCCTCAACGATTAATTCTTTTAATGAATATGCCCGTACTAACTCGATTTTATTCTCTACCGATTGTAGTTGTTTTTGCAATGGTTGTATTTGTGATTGATTAAGTAATTCTACTCGTTGTTGATATGTCATTGTAGGATGGATATCTTTCTCGACGTCAGAGAAAGATATTTTTTGATTGTTAAGTTTGGTATTATTGTAATAGTCGGTATAATAGTAGGGAATATTACCTGATCTTATTTTGTTAAAGTAATCATCACTATTGGCACAATCATAAATAGAAACTCTTTTATTATCAAAAGCGAATGAAATAAAATTACTTTGTAACTTATCTACAACTTTACTCAAATACAAAATTCTTAGTTCTTGAACATTTTTAGGTCCTTCGTGTTCTTCTATATCTTTTATTTTATTTCGTATTGACTCTATCTCCTTTTCATATTTTGAAATCAAATCACGGACATACTTATCTTTTTGCGCAATGATATCGTATAGAATACCCTTTCCCTGTGATAATTTGGTAAAATCTTCCGGATGAAGATTTTTATACGTAATCATGGCTAATAATTGACCATTATCTAATTTGTATTCAGACATTCGCTGATTATATATCTTGTATTCATTAACTATATTATACAATAATCGCATATCATCTATAAACAATGATAAATCATCCAGCAAATCTTCTGTTATATCTTTTTCCTGGTGCTTTATAAGGAATTCTTGACGAAGAATTTCGCCCGAATTCGAATAATTAACAATAGGTACAATAGGAATGATAAAATCAAAGAACTTTGTTCGATCTTTATCATGAAACATCTCATCTTTGATAGCATAGATAAAGACAACTTTTTGTTTTACTTTCTTTGAGTTATTTATCAGATAATTTATCTCACGTAATTTTGTAAAAATCTCCTGATTTTCAAAGCGGTCTAAATCTTCTAATACTACGATACGATACTTTGTTACTTCAAAGAAGTATATGATTTCATCAACATGATGATTCAGTATGGATTTTTGATTGCTATTTGCTATTTCTACTTCAGTTGATTTAATGTTTAATTTTTTGACAGATAATCCAAGCAAGATGCGTGCAATCTTATATAGTACAAAAATTGCACCTACAACACATATTCCAAAAGCTATTCGATTAAACCAAAGTAATTGAATTGCACTAAAATCATTCCCTATCATCCATTTATTTAGTAGTGATGGAAATCGTAAAAATATAGCTAATGATGTATATAATACTGCTAACAATGCATAAACGAATAACTTTAGTCGATGCTGTTTATGTATTTTCTTAAAACGAGAATCTGGAATGTTTGAATCTTTTTCATGATAAAACAATTGTTCCAAGATACTGCTTTCAATTGCATGACGTTCTACTTCTGGTGTAGAATCTTTTATTGGCGTAAAAGTAGCTAGAGATATCGTTAAACATTTATATCTTGATTTTTTGCAATACTTTGCAAAAAATGTCCTAATAACACTGCTTTTACCAGACCCATAAGGACCAGTAATTGCAATATTCTTGACATCTGGATGTTGCAAAGCTTGCTCTAGAGCATCAATATAAACATCGCTATTTTCGACACAATCAATAGGTGTAAGAGCATGATATTTATACTGACTTTTCTGCTCTGTATTTTTAGGTTTTTCTTTTTGTTTTTTGCAGTTTTTCATAGTATTCTTTTAGTTTTATTTTACCCGAAATAATTATCCATTCGCTCGGCGAGGAGGGCTTCTACTTCACGGATGCTTTGTTGTACGGCTTGCTTCTGCGCCTCTATCGCACTGACCTTCGCAGCAAAAGACTGCTG
>JAEIGA010006605.1_pt1 | contig 17666 bp, 19 predicted proteins | sample 9270691 | NCBI WGS metagenome assembly JAEIGA01 (sample SAMN17057246, study PRJNA624740) | gut metagenome | biome: biome; isolation source: fecal sample | host: Bos grunniens | place: China: Xizang | collected 2019 | reverse complement strand
GATAGCCGTTACCGCAGGTAGCAAGGGTCACAAGACGTATCATCTTATGAAGAGCCATACCTCTGTCAACGATATCTGACTGCGAATCCTTATTCATCGAGAAATACATTTCCTTATCCATCAGACGGAATGCAATTGTCTTGTCTCCCACCATCGCCTGGTCATGACACTCGGCGTAGCTGATGGTCTTCTCATCCTCACGTTTGTTGGTGAGCTGCCACCAGATTTCACCTACACTCCACTGGTCGTCAGAAAGTTCCTTGATCCACTTGATCCAGTTGTCTGCAACACCCATGCTCATGCGGAAATCAAAGCCGACACCTCCCATGCTGATCGGAGCAGCCAAACCGGCCATACCACTGACGTCCTCAGCTATTGTGAACGCATCCTCGTTCATCTCATGAATCAGGACGTTCGCAAGTGCAAGATATGCTATTGCATTATCATCCACGCCCTGGTTGAAGTAGTTTTCATATCCGATGAAGGCCTTCTCCAAACCATGATCCCAGTAGAGCATACTGGTCACACCGTCAAAACGGAAGCCGTCGATATGGTACTCCTCCATCCAGTATTTACAGTTTGAAAGAAGGAAATATTTTGTCTCGTCCTTACCATAGTCAAAACAGCGCGAACCCCATGCAGGATGATGTCCCTGCCAGCCGTCATAGAAGTACATGGTCTCGGTTCCATCAAACAGACCAAGTCCCTCCGCCTCATTGTCAACTGAGTGAGAATGAACGATATCCATCACGACAGCAATACCCAATCCATGCGCGTCGTCAACCAGAGCCTTGAACTCCTCCGGGGTTCCGAAACGCGAGCTGAGGGCGAAGAAATTGGCCACCTGATATCCGAAAGACCCATAGTATGGATGTTCCTGGAGAGCCATGATCTGAAGCGTGTCATAACCAAGCTCTGCAACCTTCGGAAGGACATTGGTCCTGAACTCCTCGAAAGTACCCACCTTCTCCTCCTCTGCAGCCATACCGATATGGCACTCATAGATAAGAGGATGCTGTCGCTTGCCAGGCTTCGCATTCTTCCACTCATATTTCTCAAACGGATCCCACACCTGTGCGCAGAATGTCTTTGTGTGCGGGTCCTGAACCGCTCTTGTCGCGTATGCTGGAATTCTTTCCGCTCCACCGCCTTTCCACTCAACATACAATTTATATAATGTACCATGCTCGAGGAACATCGAAGGCAAGGTCAGTTCCCAGTTTCCGCCACCGATAGGCTTGAGGGCATACGCCTCTGTCCTTTTCCAGTTGTTGAATTCACCGATAAGATATATCTTGGTGGCATTGGGAGCCCACTCACGGAACACCCAGTTACCTCTCGCATCATGATGAAGGCCATAATACATATGGTTGTTGATTCCCTTGCTGAGAGAACCATCAACAGACAGCCTGTCCTTCATCTCAAGAATCATCTTGTTCCTACGGTCAATGACTTCCTTATATGGTACGAGCCATTCATCGTGATCGTAGATCATTTCCTGTTTTTTCTTTGCGCACATAATATTTATATGGTTTTATCTCTAGTTACACATCCCTTAGGCCTCAAGTTTCTCACGAGCGCCACGAAGGTAAGCGCGGCAGGCCTCGATAAGTTCCTGCGAACGCTTCATATATTTATCAATATCACCGATGCCGGTCTGCGGATCTTCAACCTTCGCAGCCATAGCCTCGAGTTCCTCAATTGCCTTTGAATATTCAAATTTCTCTTCCATAATATCCATCTCCATGCGAGACCATCCGAAAGTCTCCATCTGTTTTAATATCTGACTGAATCCACCGTACAATCCAAGGTTCCATCCGGAAACATCATGGATATCCGATCCCCTTTTGCTTTACCTGCCACGCCCTTCACAACAACGCCGTTTCCATCCACAGCCAAGGCATATCCCCTCTCCAGTATTTTCCGCGGGTCAGCTGCCGAAATCCTGGTCTCTAGCACCTTCAAAGCAGCCTCCATATTTGCAATCTTCATTGCAAAGCCTCCTTTTACGCGCGCCTGCAGCATATTCAACGCCGACTCTGCTGTATATATCTTGTTAGAGCAAGCCAGCCTCATTCTCGTCTGCAAGGAAGATATCCTCTCATCTTCAGCCTCGTACATACCGAGCAGGAAATCCGCCAGGGCGGTCGGTGTCTTCACAAACTCATGCGCCACCATATCGCATACATGGAAATCCTGGTCGTGTCCGATGGCAGTGAGCACCGGGAACGGATATTGAGCAATGACTGCTGCCAGATCATAATCATCGAAGCATGCGAGGTCGAGTTTCGCGCCACCTCCTCTGAGGATCAGTACAGCATCCCACTCGGCGCCGGTTTCGATCACGGCATCGAGGGCAGCAATAATGGACTGAGGGCAGTCCGCACCCTGCATCAGAGCCGGGAAAAGAGTGCAGTTCAGAACAAAGCCATAAGGATTCTCCGCCAGATGCCTCACAAAATCACGATATCCTGCAGCATCCTCAGCTGAAATAACGGCAATATTATATGGAAGAAGTGGCAGCTGAAGGCCCTTCTGAAGATCCATAAGCCCATCTTTCTGAAGCCTTTCTATTGTCTTCTGTCTCTCAAGCTCCTTTACTCCGAGGGAGAATTCTGGATCTATATCATTGATAATCAGCGACAAACCATACAGCTGACTATAATTCACCTGCACTTCAGCAAGTATGACCATTCCCTCCTGAAGCGGAGAGCCGGTCACAGATTCAAAATATGGAGCGATGAAACGGTACTTCGAACTCCATATGATGGCTGAAGACTTTGCCACCAGACCGCTGGAATCACTCTGAGACAGCTCTAAATAGCAATGGCCTCCGCTACGCGCCTTTACTGCGCTCACTTCGGCCTTGATCCATAGACGTTTTGGGAAAAGCGATTCTATCCCCTGTTTCAGTCGCGACTGGAGCTCAAAGAGATCGATATATTCCTTTTCCATATAGTTTTGTTTCAAACGATACAAAATTAAAGAATTTTTTCGTTACGTACACCCCTGTTTCCATAAGAAAATATCAAATTATTTTAATATCTTTGCCGACTGACTTTAGAGCACTAATATATTATGAAGATTACAGAAGCTCTTTTCTCAGGCAGCAGCACGAGGATTTCCGAGAAACCGAAGCAGAAATTTCCTGAATTCGCGTTCATCGGCAGATCCAATGTCGGTAAGTCTTCGCTTATCAACATGCTTTGCCGCAACAAGAAGCTTGCAATGACATCAAGCAAGCCGGGAAAAACAAGACTCGTGAATCATTTCCTTATCAACAGGGAGTGGTATCTTGTCGACTTACCCGGATATGGATATGCTAAGATGTCGGCAACAGGCAAGCAGAAACTCGAACAGGTCATCAGGAATTACATCAATCTTTCAGAAGAGATGGTCATGCTCTTCGTCCTGATCGACTCCCGTCACGATATCGGCCAGGTGGACATGGATTTTCTGATCGAGCTCGGTCAGAGTCAGATTCCGTTCGCCATCATTTTCACAAAGGGAGATAAAAGCGGTCCAGTGGCTCTCCAGACCCAGATCGACAAGATGAAGGCTCAGATCCTTGAACTTTGGGAAGAACTCCCGCCTACCTTCGTCAGCTCCTCTGAAACAGGCATGGGACGAGATGAGATACTTGATTATATCGAATCAGTTCTCCAGACATTAAAAAACGACAACGAATAAAACCCTCAACAATATGCAGCACGAACACAAAATCAAACTTTTCGCTTGTAAAGCTTCCAAGGATTTCGCTCTCAAGGTAGCAAAAGCATTGAATCTTCAGCTCGGAGACTCGGATGTATTCACATTCAGCGACGGCGAATTCCAGCCAAGCTACAATGAAAGTGTCAGAGGAGCGACTGTATTCATCATCCAGTCCACTTTCCCTCCGACAGACAATCTTTTCGAGCTCCTTCTCATGATTGACGCAGCCAAGAGAGCATCTGCTCACAAGGTGATTGCTGTGATGCCATACTTCGGCTGGGCACGTCAGGACCGCAAGGACAAGCCAAGAGTTTCAATCGGTGCGAAGCTTGTTGCCAACATGCTTCATGCTGCAGGTTGTGACCGCGTGATGACATGCGACCTCCACGCGGACCAGATCCAGGGATTCTTCGACTTCCCTGTAGATCATATCTATGCAAGCGCTGTTTTCCTTCCATATATCGAGAAGATGAAGCTGGACAATCTGGCGATTGCAGCTCCGGATATGGGTGGTGCAAAGAGAGCAAATGCATATGCAAGATACCTCCAGTGCCCTGTTATCATCTGCCACAAGTCACGTGAGAAGGCAAATGTAGTAGGTTCGATTACAGCAATAGGAGATGTTGCAGGAAAGGACGTGATCATCGTTGACGATATGGTAGATACAGCCGGTACACTTGCCAAGGCAGCTAACGTCCTCAAGGATATGGGAGCTGCCAGCGTACGCGCTTGTGCAACTCACCCGGTATTCTCTGGTCCTGCTTACGACAGAATCGCAGAGTCTGCTCTCGAGGAAGTGATTGTTTCTGACACTATTCCGCTCAGCACCGATCCTGACAAGGATAAGAGCAAGATCACAGTCCTCACCATGACTGACATGTTTGCTGAAATCATCAACAAGGTTTACAACTACGAGGAGATCAGCTCAAGCTTCATCAACTAAGGAATAGATGGAAATATTTTTCGCGGCACTGGTACTCATAGGATTGTGCGTCTTCGGTCTTTGCTTCAACATTATCTTCAGGAAGGACGGAAAGTTTCCTGAGACAGAGATCGAAAACAATAAGGAAATGCGCAAGAGGGGTATCAAATGTGCAAAAGAAGACGAGATAAAGCTTTGGGGCAAGAAAAATCCTGACGGATCGCCGGTTTCCTGCGATGAAGGGGGATGTGCGAGCTGCGGTTCGCGCACTGATTGCCACTAGACATATATAAATCCCCTTTGGGGATTGAATTTAAGCATTGAGGGATATAACGGTCTCGGATAGAGACAGGCAATCATCGCCGTGAGGCGGGATATTAACAATTAAAACAATTTATTATGAGCTTATTAGCTATCGTAGGACGCCCAAACGTGGGTAAGTCCACTCTTTTCAACAGGCTTGTAGGAATGAGACAGGCCATCGTAGACGAAACAGCTGGCGTTACTCGCGACCGCCACTACGGAAAATGCGAGTGGTGCGGAACTGAATTTTCAGTAGTTGATACTGGTGGATATACATCTAATTCAGACGATATTTTTGAGGAAGAGATCCGCAAGCAGGTTGTTCTCGCAATTGAGGAGGCATCCGTAGTTCTCTTCATGGTGGAAGCCGGTACAGGTATCACTGACTACGACGAGGAGATTGCAGATCTTTTGCGTCGCAGCGGAAAGCCGGTTGTCCTCGCAGTAAACAAGATTGACTCAGGCGAGAAGATGTACGATGCATTCCAGTTCTATTCACTTGGACTTGGTGAGATCTACAGCATCTCTGCTGCCAATGGCGGCGGTACGGGTGACCTTCTTGACGCAATCGTGAAGGAACTCCCTGCAGAAGATCCTGACACAGATGAGCACCCTGAGCTCCCGCACTTCACAATCGTCGGTAAGCCAAATGTAGGTAAGTCATCACTCACCAATGCGCTTCTTGGCAAGGAGAGAAATATCGTAACACCTATTGCAGGTACTACACGCGACTCGATCGCAACTCTTTACAACAAGTTCGGCCATGAGTTCATGCTCGTGGATACAGCCGGAATGCGTAAGAAGACAAAAGTTCACGAAGATCTCGAATTCTACTCAGTGATGAGATCCATCCGTGCCATCGAGCATTCTGACGTCTGCATCCTTATGATCGACGCTCAGACAGGTATCGAGTCACAGGACATGGCTATCTTCAACCTCATCCAGCGCAACAAGAAAGGTTGTGTGGTTGTGGTGAACAAATGGGATACAGTGGAGAAGGACAGCAACACAATGAAGGAGTATACAGAGGCCATCAAGGCTCGTCTCGCTCCATTCAACGACCTCCCTATCATCTTCACATCAGTGATCAACAAGCAGAGAATCATGGACGTTCTCAACGCTGCAGCTCACGTTTATGAGAACTACTCACGCAAGATCAAGACTTCAGACATCAACGAGGTCATGCTTCCGGAGATCGAGAACTATCCGCCGCCAGCATGGAAAGGCAAGTACATCAAGATCAAGTACATCACCCAGCTGCCGACACGTTCTCCATCGTTCGCATTCTTCTGCAATCTTCCGCAGTACATCCGTGAGCCATACCGCCGCTTCCTCGAGAACAAGCTTCGAACTCACTTCGACTTCCTCGGATGCCCGGTTCAGGTATTCCTCAGACAGAAATAATTTTGGAATCATATGGATTGTCCACAGAAACTTCGGTTTTTGTGGACAATCTTATTTTGTGGGCTCCGTTACAAAAAGTCTATAGCAAAAATGTCTTTGGCACAGCATTTGCAAAAGACAAGGCACGGTTAGTTTAGTTGTTAATAATAGGGTTATAGTTCATCCGGAGCCAGTCGAGAGATCAGCTCCGGATGTTTTATTTGCTGCAGGTGCTGCCCGTTTGCGATATACAGTCACCAGGCACCTATAAAAAAGTATCACGAGAATAAAAAAAAGAAATAATTCCGTTGTTTTTATCTAAAACAACAATAAAGTCCACGCAAGCAGATATCTTCACTGCCGTAAACTTCAGAACGGATTGATCTGAGGAGAAGATTAAGAGGCTAAATATTATATTATGAAAAGAGGATATTATCACGTTTGTAGTGAAGGGCTGGAGAAGAATCTGATTTTTAGAAATCGCAAGGAGTTTGTCATGGGCATGAACTATGTTGCAATATGCTATCAGAAGTTTGATATTAAGATTTTGTGCTTCTGTCTTATGGCAAATCATTTCCACTTTATATTATACGGAACATATGAGCAATGCCTTCTGTTTGGGAATGAGTATAAGAGACTATGCGCAATAATGATGAAGCGCATGCAAAATATAGAAAGTGCCATGCAAGGGGTTGAAATCCAAATCAAGGAAATCGACAATAAGCAATATTTGGAATTTGCTATTGCATATGTATTAAGGAACCCGATTGCTGCCGGATTTAAACTTATGCCGAGTCAATATGCCTGGGGATCAGGGGATTGCTACTTTAGAAGCGACTACATTCCTAAAGGTGAGAGGGTTGGCAGCTATACGAAAAGCAAACTGGAAAGTGAAATACTTTACAGTCGTGCATCTGTCCCCGGAGACTATATACTTGATGAAAATCTCATGATATCTCCTCTATGCTACGTTGATTACAAAACAGTAGAGGCGACATTTGGACATCCTGCAAGACTGCTTGGCCTTTTGGCAGCAAAAAAAGAGGCAGAGGTCGAAATATTCCTGGGTACAGCTGACAGATATAATCCGGATATTGAAGAACTTAAAGATTCAGTCAGGGAGCTTATCCAGGAAGAGTTCGGTGCAAGAGTGGTCAGTCAGCTGAGCATGGAACAGAAGATGAAACTTTGCAGCATGATGCGGAATAATTTCCGAGCCAGCAGAAAGCAGATTGCAATCATTACTAAACTGAAGATGGAAATAATCAACAAAATAGTGTGACACTGTGTACTCGAGAGGAATCTGCGGACCCAGGTTTTCATAACCACCTGAAACTTAACATATCACAAAAAGAGTGGTCCGCAGACACCCCAGTTCAAGTAGGGTATCTGCGGACTGCCATTTTCTTATATGATTGAATATCAAAACGTTAGACAATCGCCCCTCCCGCGATGGTACTAAGACTATTTGCGGATAGCTTCGTAAGCATAGGAGCCGAGTCCGAATATAATCTGTGTGATGGCCTGGGATGTGTGGGAAAGTGTTGCATAGATGATACCCAGTTCCATCGGAAGGCCGTAGATTACTGAGAGTGCAAGGCCGATGATGAAATGGAAGGCACCGATGCCGCCAGGGACAGGTACTGCGAATCCAAGACCACCGACGAGGGAGAGGAAGAGGGCATCAATCATATCCAGATCCTCCAGGAACGGTGCTGCCCACATTGTGCATGATGCCATGAACCAGTAGGTTATCCAGATCAGTGCTGTATAGGCAAAGAAGAGCCACTTCATATCCATCTTCAAGCAGCTTGAGAAACCTTGAAGAAGACCGCGGGCTATACCGGCAACTTTGCTGCAGAAGGCGTTAGTGGTTCTGAAACGCCATACGAAATATATCAGAAGACCTGAGATGACAAAAATGGCTGCCACTATCCACCACATGCTGAAGTTCAGGCTTGAAGATATCGGAGTCCAGATCTGATCAATGAAGAAGGTGCCGAATCGGTCAAATCCGCCGACCAGCACTACTGCCAGAAGAAGCAACATTACGAGCAATTCCCAACCCCTTTCCAGAACAACGGTTCCTAGTACCTTATCATAAGTAGCTTTCTTTTGTAATCCTTTGAGATCTGTGGATGAAGATAGTTCTTCTGAAAGTGCCGATGAATGTGCAGAGTCTGACGAAGGAGTCACATATGCAGAATGACGAGTGATGACTCCGCATCTGACAAATTCTCCGATACGTGGAAAAACGAAGTTGGAGATGTTGCCGATGTTGATTCCGTTGAAAGTGGTCGTGCGGGTGATGCTGTCGTCAATCGGAAGGAGAAGTCTTCTCCAACGGAGGGCACGAAGCCAGAAAGCAAATGCGCCGGCAGCCATGGAGAGGATTATGAACTCCCATCTGCAGTTTTTTATACCGTTGATAAAATCAGCCCATTCGACATCTCTGAATGACGCCCATAGCAGAAGGGCTGCCAGAGCAAGCGAGACTATATATTTGATACTATTCTTGACTTTCATAATAAGCTCATGCCCACAGCCTTCTAAGCTATGGTTCATACGTTTGAATTCAAGGGACAAAGTTACCCAAAAATTCAAAATGTTTAGTAACTTTGCTAGGTTGTATAATAAACTTTGAATCTATGGCATCTATTTTAGGCATCGGAAACGCCTTGACAGATATTCTCGCTGTCCTTCCGGACGACACATTCCTCAAACAGTTCCACCTCCCACGAGGCAGCATGCAGCATGTGGACATGGAAACTGGAGACAAAATCTGGCAGACCCTCAAGCCGATGGGAGTCCAGCTTGTGGCAGGAGGATCAGCAGCTAACACCATAACCGGTACTGCAATCTTCGGCATGGAGTCCGGTTTTATAGGAAAGGTGGGTGATGATGACCTCGGCCACCTCTTCAAGAGCGATCAGGCACAATACGGCATCAAGTCAATGCTCCTGAAAGGAGTACACTCTTCTGGTAGAGCCATGGTGTTCATAACTGCGCCTAATGCAGAAAGAACATTTGCTGTATATCTCGGAGCTGCACTTGAACTCGTCCCTGAAGACCTGAAACAGGAATGGTTCGAAGGATATGACTATTTCCATATCGAAGGATATCTTGTTCAGAATCAAGCAACTATACGCAGGGCTGTGGAAATGGCGAAGGCTGCCGGCTGCAAGATTTCAATTGATATGGCATCATACAACGTTGTGGAATCGAACAGGGCATTCCTGCACGACATCGTTGAGAAATATGTAGATATCGTATTTGCCAATGAGACTGAAGCCAAGGCTTTCACCGGTCTGGAGCCACGTGAGGCACTTGACGAGATTGCACGCCATTGTGAAATCGCAGTCGTGAAGGTCGGCAAAGAAGGATCCATGGTGAAAAAGGGTGAGGAATATCATTTCATCCAGGCATGGCCTGCAACTCCAGTGGATGCGACAGGAGCTGGTGACACTTATGCAGCGGGATTCCTCTATGCACATTCTCTTGGAATGCCTCTCAAGGTGTGCGGAGAAATCGGTTCAATCATTGCAGCAAAGGTCGTGGAAGTAGTTGGAACAAAAATCGACATTCCACGCTGGAAAGCAGCTAAAAAGGAAATCAGAGAGCTGATCGCCGCAAACTCATCATTATAAAGCCTATGTTTGAAGCCATCAAAAGATTTTTTCGCGACCGCAAGCTACGCAAGTTTGCAAGCGACATACAGACAGGTTTCCTGCCTATGGATAAAATCCAGACTGTAAACATCGTGATTGATGTTGAAGAGCCCGGCTTTGATATCCTTAGGGAAGACATCCTTGCCTGGGGCAAAACTACCGGGCTGAAAGTGAACATCTATTTCTTCGACTTCAGGAAGCTCAGTAAAGACGAGCTGCTGCTGACAACCATCGACAAGACGCTGCTCCGTAGCGGGCTGGACTGGATCGGTACGCCTAATATAATGAAACTCACCAACCTCTTGGAGGAGAAAAGCGACCTGCTTATTTCAATGATTGATAACGGTGATTTCCCTATCGAGTTCCTCAGCAAATGCACAAAGGCCAGATTCAAGGTGGGACGTCGTGGATTCAAAGGACATGCTTTTGACCTTATTGTTTCGGGAGCAACCAATGAGGATCTCCGCTCCGATTCAAGAAAGATTTTCCAGGAGATCACAGAATTTCTTTTAAAGATCAGATAAGATGAGAAAACTTAAGGACTACCTGCTCATCAGTGCAAAAGGCGCCTGCATGGGTGCTGCTGATGTAATTCCAGGTGTATCCGGCGGAACAATTGCCTTTATCATGGGCATCTATGATGAATTCGTCGGCTCCATCGCAAAAGTAGACTCGGAAGCCGTTAAACTTCTATTCAAAGGAAAGTTTCGCGAATTCTGGAAACATATAAACGGAAACTTCCTTCTCTCTCTGGTTGCCGGAATCGGTGCGAGTGTCGTTATTCTGGCGGGGCTCATGCAGATGCTTTTAAGCAATCATCCGATTCAGACATGGGCATTCTTTTTCGGTCTTATCGTAGCTTCATCGATATTCATTCTTCGTGGGATTTCCGGATGGAAACTTCGTGACGGACTATTCATTACACTTGGATGCATCCTGGGAGTTGTCGTATGTACCCTCTCCCCTACCCAAACACCTGATGCCCTCTGGTTCATCTTCTTAAGTGGTGCTATAGCAATCTGCGCGATGATCTTACCAGGAATCTCCGGCAGTTTCATACTGCTCATCCTTGGAAAATATCAATATATAATGGGCGTCATTTCCGGTTTGGCATCAGGTCAGGACATCGCCTCGAACATTGTTATTCTCGGAGTATTCCTGATCGGAGCGGTTGTCGGAATCATCGCTTTCTCTAAATTCCTTCATTGGCTGCTGGCCAGATGGAATAAGGAAACCCTCATCGTATTGGCCGGATTCATAATCGGCTCACTTGTGAAGGTATGGCCATGGAGCAATACTGAGGCCATCGTATGCTCTCAGTTCCCAGAGGCAGCTGCACTTGCAGAAGCCGCCGAAAATGCAGTAGAAGTCAGTCCGGCTGCTTATGATTCAGCATTATCAGCATACAAGGCAGCTGTTGCTGCCAATGCACCATTGATTGACACGCAGGTCACTTCTGCTGTCATCCTTGCCATCATCGGATTCTCACTCGTGACAGGAATTGAGATGGCAGGAAAGATTCTCAGCAAAAACAAAAAGGCATAATACTTGATTTGCCGCCTGTCAAACGACTTAACAGGTAGCGCAATGAAAGTTCTTGAATTCAGTAAAGCTGCCATCATTATGGCGGCTTTATTTTTCATTTCGTCGTGCATTTTTGAAGCTCCGCACGACCAGTTCTACAGAACCCGTTGGACCACATCCGAGGCCCCGTTCGCGGGACTGATCATAGAATTCGAATGCGAGGGCTACATAAGTGCAAGCTCTGACTATGATTCATGCAAACTGTTGGGAAAATATTCTCCCTGTGGCGATAAGGCGTATTTTACGGATCTTTATGTATGCTCTGATTCTTGTACATTCATCATCGAAGAAGCACATCTTTCTGATAAAAGCCTTATTATCACCTGGCATATATCAGAGATCAGTTCCGACTACATTGGAAGGCATATGGATTCCTACAGCACCGGCACCCCACACACAACCGGTTTCCACCTCATGTAAGACCAGAGATTTGCTTTAATCATCAAAAATATCTTCATTTTATTTTGCACTTTCAGCCAAAAAGCATATCTTTGCACCCTCAATTGGACTGGTCCGGTAGCTCAGCTGGATAGAGCAACAGCCTTCTAAGCTGTGGGTCACAGGTTCGAATCCTGTCCGGATCACACCAAACCAAAAGCACTCAACGATGTTGAGTGCTTTTTTCGTATGGCACTCGACCGTCGAGAGCTCGCTCTCGTAAGGGAGAGGGCCGTGCGAAAAAAGAAGTCCTGCAATTGCAGGACGTGCTTTTGGGTTGGTGTAAGATAACCCGTGGGAGGGAAAAGGAAAACGGAGCAAAGCGACGTAATCCTGCCGTCGAGAGCTCGCTCTCGTAAGGGAGAGGGCCGTGCTTTTGGGTTGGCGTAAGATAACCCGTGGGAGGTGATACTGTTTCAGAAAAGTATCATCAGGAAGGACTGCAAGAATATCAGTCAAGGCATTACCGATGCCTAAAACAGATGCCATAGATTCAAAGTTTATAATACAACCAAGCATAGTTACTAAAGATTTTGAATTTTTGGATAACTTTGTCTCACACATGACCAAAACCATGAGAAAGCTACTGACCTCACTAATAATATCATTGAGTACTTTTTCTTCCAGCAATGGACATCCGGTTGAAAGACTCATTCCGACTCCAGATCGCATAGAGCTGAAAAGTTGCAGAAATATCCGTCTGTCGGGAATCAGGGAGAGCATCGACAGCACATTATCTGATGAAGAATACAGACTGGAAACGATTGGACGCAAAGCAGTCCTGACTGCAGGAAGCAAACAAGGACTTGCACATGCAAGAGCCACCCTCGCTCAGTTGTCAGGCGTATGTCCAGCGGAGATGATGACAGACCAGGCCTATACCGGTCTGGAAATTCCTGACATCCATATCGAAGATGCCCCAGCCTTTCCAATAAGGGGTTTTATGCACGACACCGGCAGAAATTTCCGTGAGATAGAGACACTTAAACAAGAGATTGACCTGTTCGCTTTCTATAAACTCAATGTATTCCATTGGCATCTTACAGATAACCCGGCATGGAGAATAGAGTGCCGCGCATATCCCCAATTGAACGACCCTTTTTATCAAAGAAAAGGAAGGGATGAAGGACGTTTTTACACATATGACCAGATCAGGGAAGTCATTGCATATGCTCGTGAGCGAGGGGTAATGATTATCCCTGAAATCGATATGCCCGGACATAGTCAATATTTCGACAGGACCTTCGGTTTCAGCATGGACTCCGAGGAAGGTATGGCTGTACTCGAAACCTGTCTAAAGGAATTCATGCATGAAATCCCTGCTGAAGACTGCCCGTACATTCATATAGGATCAGATGAGGTACATATTTCAGACCCTATGGGATTCATGAATTTCTGTGAAGGTCTGGTAAAAGCTGACGGAAGAATTCCACTTGCATGGTTCCCGGGGCTTCCTTCATCTGAAAGTACCATAGCACAGATCTGGTCTGATGAAGGCAGGAAGTTCGCCGGTGTTGAGTTTCCAAACTTGTATCTGGATTCCTATATGGGTTACCTTAACCTCAGCAACCCGCTCCTGAATACATCCAATTTCTATCTGCATCAGTTATGTTCTGTCCAGGAATATGATGGCAAGGCACTTGGGGGCATTCTTTGTCTTTGGAATGATGTAAGGGTGGATGATAAATCCAATATTTTTCCGCACAACGGAATGCCGGAAGGGCTTTTAAGTTTTGCAGAAAGCAGTTGGAAAGGAGGGCAAGCGAGAGAATGGAGTGACCTTGTTGTTTTTGAACAAAAGATTGCCCTGCACAGAGATCTTTTCCTGAATGAGTGGGATATGAGGTGGGTTGCAAATGCACATATTCCATGGAAAGTGACAGTGTCAGATGTTGAAGGAAACACACTTGCACAAGATTTGGAAACACGAGGAGGATGTGTTGACCTTATTGAAATCTGTAAGAAAAACGGCATCAATCCTGGTCAAAGGCTTGATGTCAGCCTGACAACTGAAATTCATGTTGAAAGAGATACGACAATCACAGCTTGGATTGGATTCGACTCCCCAGCCCGTTCCAACAGGATGTCAGATGGCATTGGAGAGCAAGGAAAATGGGAATGGTCAGGAACCGTTTTCGCAAATAATTCAGAAATCCTTCCACCAAGGCCATGGAAAGAGCCAGGGAAATATCGCTACCATTTTCACACTTGGCACAAGCAGCAGAACGAGGAGCCTTACACAAACGAGCAATTCTTTTGGACAAGAGAACCAGCAGTGGTTCCACTTCGCTCCGGCACCAACACCATAACCCTTCACTGCAAAAGAATCTTCAATTCCTCGATATGGGTTGCAGCCTTTGTTCCCTTAACAATCAATACGGATGGCACAGTATCGGAAGCTACAGGCATAAGATTCTAATTGGCGCGGTTGTTGACAACCAAAGTGGAAACTTTAACAAATAGACATTATGGACAAATATGTTTGCGTTCTCTGCGGATACATCTACGATCCGGCAGAGGGAGACCCGGAAAACGGAATTATGCCAGGCACTCCATTCGAAGATATCCCCGATGACTGGACATGCCCGGCCTGCGGTGTGGGAAAGGAACATTTTGAGGTATGGAAAGGATAATAAGCTTTTTTTACTTCTGTCCTGCATTCCACGCAGCTATATTGCGGCTCTGGTCAACCCAAATAAGCTTTGATGTGTCATAGCCACGAGCCTGGGCTTCATCAAGAACAGCCTGAAGCAGATCTGGATCAGGAACCGGGGTTCTGGAAAGGATCCAGAGAAAATTATCTGTCTTACTGCCGACAAGTGAGATTGTGTAATCCTCATCCACCATCATCACATTATACTCGGAATAGAAGAACATAAAGAACGAAACCTTGAGAGCACCCGGCTTCTTTTCCGGATCCGGATACTTGGCCTTGCCCTCAGCAATCTTGAACTGGCCATTCTTCCAACCGGTATTCAAAACCACTACAGTTCCGTCGTCTTGAAGGATGTACTGAGCCATGGCATTATCCATACCTCGCTCAAAACTGTGATTGAATCTGGCAATTTCATACCAGGTTCCAAGGTAACGGGACAGATCAAATTCAGACACTGTCGAATTGTCGAAATCATCCTTGGTGCACGCCATCAAAGGAAGGACACCAGCGAGCAAAGTCGCAATAAGTAACTGTTTCATACACTACTAATTTAAGGTTTAACCACACTTGGCGCAAACCCAAAAGCGTGCCATCCGAGTCTTCTAAAACAAAAAAGCCTCCGACATCATACATGTCGAAGGCTCTATCTCAAGTAAACTTTTGTTTAGAACTTGTATCTTACACCGAGTGCAGGCCAGAATCCCCAGAAGCCAAATCCTGACGCACCGCTAGATGTTACAAAACCAAGGCCCGGTCTTAAATCAAGCGAAAGCTGAAGAGGGAACCAGAATGAATACTCAAGACCAACCTGAGCAGAAACACCAAGATTAAGGTGAGAAGCATCTCCAAATCCGAGGCTTACTGAAGCACCAGGGCCGGCATAAACGCCCCAATCACCTCTGCTTGTCCAGTTTGGCTGAGCAAGAATCCAGTTATATGAAGCGGCAACATTAAGACCCTGACCAAAGCCAAGTTCCGCATCAATAAAGTTGGCACCTACTGTGTGCTGATAAGAAATACCAGCGCCAAAACCACCACGAAGACCAATTGCTCTTGGCTGAGCCACTGCAGCTGTTGCAAAACCAAGCACCAAAGCTGCTACAAGAATGATTTTTTTCATAATATGTAAATATTAGGGTTAATTTATATTCCAAAATGAAATACAAATATATACATAAGTATAGACAGTATCAAAGTTTTTCAACGAAACTTATCAACAGATTCTAGTATAATTTGCTATCTTCGCATGGTAACGATTAAACAGCATTGCCTATGAAAAAGATGAGAATCATGGTAAGTACAGGAATATACCTATGTCTTTGTATCCTCTTCTTCACCCCATTGTCAATCCCTCACAAGGTCTGCCTGCCTGTTGGTTTCATAGGTCTAGCCTCACTCTGCCTTACACCATGGGAGATTTCCCTTGCCCTGCTGCTTTCTGCAATAGGTGATTATGCCGGTAGTTGCGGCAACCTCATTGCGCAGATCGGTCTGTTTGCAGCAGCTCATATATTATATATGGTATTCTTCACACGCAGATATTTCAGGAAGGTGGAACATGATGGAAAACTGACAGCCAGAGCCAAGGGATTTCTGATGATGATGAGTTTCTGCATCCTCTCGCTTCTTACTCTTGTATTCGTCAAGGTGGTGCCGGCAGCCCCTAAGGGAATTCTGCAGGCCGGAGTCGGAATATACGCGGTGATAATCTGCACAATGCTGCTGACCGCTATGCTTCAGCGAAGTTTGATCTATGCCCTGGGAGCATTGCTTTTCGCGATTTCCGACCTCGCTCTTGCATGGAACATGTTTGTGGAACCAGTTCCAAATGCCGACCTTGTAATTCTCAGCACATATTTCGCTGCACAATGGCTATTGTTCATTCGCGCATCGCCATACAAGGTTCCCCATCCGATTCACCTGCTGCGCTTTTAGGCAGACATGAAAATAAATGTCGACCCTATGGGTTCATAAGGTCGACATTCACAAAACCATTGATCTCTTGCATCAGTTCAACAGATGCGAGGGATTTCTTTTTTATATCTTCTGTGGCATCCGAAGCCTCAGCAGCAGCCCGATACAGGTTGATAGCATCACCGAACCGGGCATTACGCCTCAACTCCTCAGCCTTTTCTAATAATTCCTTAGCAGTCATTATACCAGTCCTGAGAATCCCATGAAGGCCATGGCAAGAATACTTGCAGTCACAAGCGCAATCGGAATACCCTTGAAAGCCTTAGGAACGTTATTGAGTGAAAGCTGCTCACGAAGACCTGCAAAGAGAACCATGGCAAGTCCGAAACCGAGCGATGTAGCGAAAGCATATACTGTCGCCTCACCAAGGTTCATCATGCCATCAGCCGCAGCTGCAAATGGAGAAGACTTCTGAACTACTGTCAAAGCCACACCAAGAACAGCACAGTTTGTGGTGATGAGCGGAAGGAAGATACCGAGCGATGCATAAAGCGCTGGGCTGATCTTCTTGAGCACGATCTCCACCATCTGCACAAGTGCAGCAATCACAAGGATGAACGAAATGGTCTGAAGGAACTCAAGACCGAACTTCACAAGAAGCATGTTCAAAAGATATGTAACGACTGTTGCAAGTGTGATCACAAAGCACACAGCCATAGACATACCTGTTGCAGTGCTGAGCTTGTTCGAAACTCCAAGGAAAGGACATATTCCAAGGAACTGCGAAAGCAGGATATTATTTACGAATATCGCTGAAATGATTATAAGTATATAGTCCATAATTACTCAGCCTTTTTAGTTGTTAACTTTCTGAAGATCACGATAAGATATGCAAGTGCAAGGAAGGCACCAGGTGCAAGCACGAATGCGAGGATACCGTCGCCTGCCATAAACTTGAATCCGAATACAGAACCGCTTCCGAGAATCTCACGGACAACTCCGAGAAGTGTGAGTGAGAGAGTGAAACCGAGACCGATTCCGAGACCGTCAAGCGCTGAATCCACGACACCGTTCTTATTTGCGAAAG
>JAEIGA010006604.1_pt1 | contig 17672 bp, 13 predicted proteins | sample 9270691 | NCBI WGS metagenome assembly JAEIGA01 (sample SAMN17057246, study PRJNA624740) | gut metagenome | biome: biome; isolation source: fecal sample | host: Bos grunniens | place: China: Xizang | collected 2019 | reverse complement strand
GCGGGTAGCGATAATGTTACTATGCACTTTAATTCAAGGATGAACAGAGCACAGCCTCAAATGCTTGTCAATATGTTGCGTTCCATTCCTGTTGAGAATGTTCAGAGCGTGAAGGTATCAAGCTATGGCGGTAAGGGCGAAAACTCAATAATGGTCTATCTGCACTATAAAGAATAAATATTGTCGCAAAACAAAAATGGTTGCTTCCCGATAGGAGGCAACCTTTTTTATTGGCTTTAGCCTATCTCTTCGGTGGCGTAACGCGCTTTGCGCGTCACCCCCCCCGCCACCGAAGAGAAACAAAAAAAAGAGGCCTCGCGCCTCTTTTTAATTTTTATTACCTCGCCTTCCTCTCCGCGAGATATACTCCCGCAAGAATCAGCACCGTACCCACCATCGCCAACGATGTGATGCGCTCGCCCAGCAGCAGATGCGCCGTCACCATTGCCACGATAGGGTTGATATAGAGGTAGTTCGTCGCATCTACCGCACCGAGTCGCTTGATAACTATGTTCCACACAAGGTAGCAACCCAGCGACGCCAACACTCCGAGGTAGATGATGTTTCCCCACACCATCGGGCGCGCCAGCATCTCCCAACTAACGCCCCACGGCTCAAAGGCAAAGTAGGGTAGCAGCGTCAGCATACCATAGAAAAACACCTTGCGCGTAATCATCGCCGAGGAGTATCTATCCTGCACCTTCGTTATTATAATGCTGTAAATCACCCAGGTAATCACCGCGCCAAAGGTCAAAATGTCGCCCGTAGGGTTGAGTTTCAGGATGAAGTTTCCATTCATCACAACCAGCGCCACACCCACCAACGACATCAGCGAGTAGCCATAGAGCCTTCTGCTCGCCCCCACGCCCTTGTTCATCAGGTTTACGGTGAGCATCGTCAGCAGGGGCGTCGCGGCAATGATAATCGCCACATTCGACGCCTGCGTATAGACCAGCGCAGTATTCTCCAGCAAAAAGTACAACGAACCTCCCGACACGCCGAGCAGCACCATCAAGAGTTCATCCTTCACGCTACGGCAAAACCACTCCTCTCGCTTCACCAGCGGCAGCATCAGCACATACGCCAGAATAAAGCGCAACATCATTATCGCCGCGGGCGAGAGCCCCTCCTGCAACAGCAGTTTCGAACTGATGAATGTCGTGCCCCAGATTGCCGATGTGAGGATGGCCAAAATGTGAAAAAGCCTCTGCATCGCCTAACGGATAGAGTTCATGCGGATGCTCGCCTTCACAATCGCAATGGCGCGTATGCGGCTCATCTCTATGTCCTTATCTGCGTGGTGTGGATTCTGGCTCACCAACTTCACATACCCCTCGCGCTCCGACTTCTGGATGTACTTTACGGTGATATACTCCTCGCCGTCGAGGTCAATCGAGAGCAGATACATATCGCCCCAGAAGATGTTGTTGATGTCCTGCAACTGCTTGTAGAGAACGATGTCGCCACTCTTCAAAAGCGGATACATCGAGTCGCCCACGATGTAAATCGCGCCGTCGCACTTTGGCAGATTTGGGATGTGGATGTAGTTGATAGGCTTGTTCGACTCCTGGTCGGCAAACAGAGGCACCAGACCCGCCGTGCCCTCAATGGAGTAGAGCGGCACGCTCTGCATCGGCAGCGATGAGTCAGAACGCAGACGGAAAGCCGTAAAGTCGGGCTCTGCGTTGAACATATTGCCCTTGCCACTTTCCAGCCAGTCGGGGTTGATGTTCAAATCTTGAACCAAAATATTTTTGTTGCGGGTCGATAGTCCGCTCTTGCCAGTCTCAATCATCGAAAGGGCTGCCTTTCCAATGCCAAGTCGTTGAGCCAGTTGCTCTTGCGTGAGTTTTAACTCCTTGCGTATTAGTTTAACTCGTTCATTCATTGTATTTCTATAAATAAATTTTATATCAAAAAATTGTACCCAAAGTGAATAAAATTCAATAATTGAATATATCTTTGTAGTGCAAAGTTAAGTAATTTATATCAAACAAACAAATTAAATTCAGTAAAAATCAATTATGTACGAAATTTCATCTAAACTTTACCATGAGGTCGCTACCCGTCTTGTCGAACTTGCGGGCTTCCACGGCTACATCTCCGACTCCTTTGAGTTCGAGTTTGAGGATGTGTGGTGCGAGATGACCATCTCTGCCGTGGTCTATCATCAGTCCTCGCCCGATATAGGTCACTCGGTCTGCGCCGTTACGGATATGATTCCCGTCTGGTGGGAGTTCCACACCTTTGTCGATGGCGACGAGGTGCTGAACGATATGTCGTTTGACCTTATCCGCGAGAATATTCAGTCGTTAGTCTAAATCCATCAGCAATGAAACAACCTACATTTGACACTTGGTTGAAATCTGTTCAACCTATATTATTAGAGGATGAGCCACAGCCCGCGCCACCCGCCACGCCGCCCTCGTTTGCGGAGTATGCCCTGACGGTCTATCCCTTTCTGGAGTTGCAGCCTTTCCATCGTAACTACTACCGCCTGCTTGAGGCGTTTGCCGAAGGTCGCATCCGCAAACTGATGGTCTCGATGCCTCCCCAGCACGGCAAGAGCGTCGGCGCAAGCACCCTCCTGCCCGCCTATATGCTCGGTCTTAACCCCGACTGCCGCATCGCGATTGCCTCCTACTCGGCTATGCTTGCCAACAAGTTCAACCGCCGTGTGCAGCGCATCATCGAGAGCGACGAGTATGGCTCTCTGTTCCCCTCGACGCGCATCAAGTGTGGCGGCAAGCCCACGCGCTACCTCCGCACCGCCGACGAGGTGGAGATTATCGACCACGAGGGCTGTCTGCTCTCGGTGGGCAGGGAGGGCTCGCTTACGGGTAACCGCGTCGATTGCTTTATCCTCGACGACCTCTACAAGGATGCTATGGAGGCGAACTCGCCCCTCATCCGCGAGAATTGCTGGGAGTGGTACACCTCGGTGGTGCGTACCCGTATGCACAACGACTCGCGCGAACTCATAGTCTTTACCCGCTGGCACGAGGAGGATTTGATTGGCGTACTGCGCGCGCATGAACGATGCGTTGAGATGACCTGCTGGGATGATTTGGATAGGGTGGGTCACGAGGATTGGCTCTGCATCAATCTTGAGGCTCTCAAGACGGGCACACCCACCGAGATTGACCCTCGCGAGGCGGGCGAGCCCTTGTGGGCGGAGCGCCAGAGCCGCACACTGCTTGAGACCAAACGCCGCCTCGACCCCGTACGCTTTGAGTGTATGTATCAGGGTCGCCCCTCTACCGAGGGCGGTCTGCTCTACGCCTCTGGCTTTGCAACCTATGATGCTCTGCCTACCGATATTGTCCGCCGAGGCAACTACACCGACACGGCCGATATGGGCGATGACTACCTCTGCTCGATGAGTTATGCAGTTGATAGTGATGGCGTTATCTATATCCTCGATGTGGTCTATTCGCGTGAACCTATGGAGGTGACTGAAGGAATGGTCGCCGCAATGCTCAAGGCTACTGATGTGCGTCAGGCGCTCATTGAGAGTAACAATGGCGGTCGCGGATTTGCCCGCTCGGTGCAAAAGTTGTGCCCACGCGTAAAGGTCGAGTGGTTTCATCAGGGCGCAAACAAGGAGGCGCGCATCCTCTCCAACTCCGCCACCGCTCTGCACCTTGTGCGCTTTCCAAACGGCTGGGCAACCCGCTGGGCAGAGTTGTACGCCCACCTTATGACCTACCGCCGCGACTTCCGCTCCAACCGCTGGCACGACGCCCCCGATGTCCTCACCGGCATCGTCGAGAAGGAGGGTACTTTTGTCTCCAAGAAATTGGTAAAAGTGAAATTCTCTTGATTCTATCTTTGGAGGCGGGCGGGGGTGACGCGCTAAAGCGCGTTACGCCTCCAAAGATGCAGGCTAAAGCCTGCGACATAAACAACAAAAAAGGCAGGTCAAAAGACCTGCCTTTACCTTTGAGTAAAACGAATTATATCGCCGACTTCTCCGCGTAGCCGGCCTTTAACTCGTCGAACAACTCGCTGACCTTCAAAATCTTGTCGCAACGCCAAGCGTTCGAGCCTGCAAATGCATAGCCGTGGTCCATACGACCCTTGTATGCGTTGTAGAGCGCCAGCATAATGCAGTATGGTGAGTTCGTCACATCGCAAGTCTTGATGCAGTTGAAAGGACACGCCTTTGGCTTCTTCTTGCCATCCTTCACCGCCTCAAGGAAGCCGTTGGTGATTGCTCGACCAGGCATTCCCACAGGGCTCTGGATGATGGTCACATCCTCCTGCGTAGCATTGATATACGCCTGCTTGAACTTCTCGTCAGCATCGCACTCCTCGGTCACAACGAAGCGCGTACCCATCTGCACCGCGTCGGCACCCAATGCCATAATATTATAAATATCCTCGCCCGTATAGACGCCACCGCCAGCGATTACTGGGATGTGCTTGCCGTGCTGCTGCTCCAACTCTCTCGCCGCCGCAACTACCTCTGGCACGATAGTCTCCAGCGAGTAGTTCTCGTCGTTAATCTGCTCGTGAGAGTAGCCTAGATGACCACCAGCCTTCGGACCCTCCACCACAACTGCGTCGGGCACATAGCCATACTCGCCAATCCAGCGACGGCAGATGACCTTCAGGGCACGCGCCGATGAAACGATGGGCGCAAGTTTGGTTGTCGAGTCGCTCGAAAGGAACGATGGCAGGTTGAGAGGCAGACCCGCACCCGCAAAGATGATATCAGCCTTCTCGGCAATGGCGGTCTTTACCATATCGGCAAAGTTTGTGAGCGCCACCATAATGTTCACGCCGATGATACCGTTTGACTTCTCGCGCGCCTTACGCAACTCCTCCTTCAATCCGTGGATGCAAGCCTCGTTGTAATCCTTCGAGAACTCGTGATAAATTGTACCAAGACCAGCCGCCGAGATTACTCCCACGCCACCAGCATTGGCTACGGCAGAGGCAAGTCCCGAGAGGGACACACCAACGCCCATACCTCCCTGCACGATGGGTACTTTGGCAAGGAGATTACCTATTTTCAACTCTTTCATTTATTTAAGTTTTTGGGTTATGCAGAGCCTCTATGCCCTGCGTGTAATCAATTTACTCCGCAAATATAAATAAAATATTCAAAATAGGAAGAAAAATGTTGAAAAAGTGAATTTTTCGGAGAGTTTTGAAATAGCATCTGCGGTTCTAATCACTTAAAGCATCACTTTAGGTACAAAATAAAGCACCGCTTTAGGTGAGCGGTGCTAAAGAGTTGGAATATAATTCGTTGAAAAATTACAAAATCTCCTCCAGACGAGCCACTGGGGCGATGTCGTAGGATGAAATCATACCCTGCTGGTAGCGGTAGTAACCCGAGATGGCAATCATCGCCGCATTGTCGGTTGTGAACTTCAATTCGGGGATGAAGGTGCGCCAGCCGCGGCGTCGTCCAGCCTCGGCAACAGCCTCGCGCAGACCAGAGTTTGCCGACACGCCACCTGCGATGGCTACATCCTTGATACCAGTCTTTTTGGTTGCCTTGATGAGTTTGTCGAGCAGTATGTCGATGATGGTCTTTTGCAGTGACGCGCAGAGGTCGGCCTTGTGCTTCTCAACGAAGTCGGCGTCCTCCTTCACGCAGTCTCGCAGGGTGTAGAGGAACGAGGTCTTAAGTCCCGAGAACGAGTAGTCGAACTCGCCCTTGACATGGGGCTTTGCGAATGAGAATGCGTTGGCGTCGCCCTCCTTTGCCAGACGGTCAATCACTGGACCTCCTGGATAGGGGAGTCCCATCACCTTGGCGCACTTGTCGAACGCTTCGCCCGCAGCGTCGTCGATTGTTGTGCCGATAATCTCCATCTCAAGTGGCGACGATACCTTCACAATCTGGGTATGTCCGCCGCTCACCAAAAGGCAGAGGAACGGGAAGGCGGGGTGTGGCATCTCGCGGTCGGGCAGGTCGATAAAGTGCGAGAGTATGTGACCCTGCAAGTGGTTCACCTCCACCATTGGAATGTTGTTTGCTAACGATAGTCCTTTGGCAAACGAAGTGCCCACCAGGAGTGAGCCCATCAGACCAGGTCCGCGCGTGAAGGCAATGGCATCCAACTTATCGGCGCTGATGCCCGCCTCCTTAAGTGCTGTGTCCACTACGGGGATGATGTTCTGCTGGTGTGCTCGCGATGCCAACTCGGGAATCACGCCGCCATACTTGATATGCACCGCCTGCGACGCTATCACATTGGAAAGCAGCGTAGTATTGCGAATTACGGCAGCCGAAGTGTCGTCGCACGAAGACTCTATGCCAAGAATTGTGATGTTCATATATATGTTTTTCGCTATTTTTTTCTATTTTAATAGAAAAATGGTTACTTTTGTAAGTTTTATGACCGTAAGTCAATGCGCAAAGTTACGAAAATATTATTAAAGCTGCTATCAGTAACGCTTTTGTTTCTGATATTTTCTCCTATTGTGCTTACTTTAACTGTGGCATTGCCCTCTGTTCAGAACTTCGTTGTGGACCGAGCGACTCGCTATATCTCCTCGAAACTTGAGACCCGCGTTGAGATTGACCGCATCCGTCTGGGTGCGCTGGGTAGTCTGCGCGTGGAGGGTCTGTATGTGGAGGATTACGAGCACGACACGCTGCTCTATGCGGGTAAGGTCAAACTCTTCCTTATGGGTTTGATTGACGATGGCGGACTTAACTTCCGCAACGGTATGATGTCGGATGTGCAACTCAACCTGCGTGAGACTCCTTCGGGCGTGATTAACATCAAGCAGGTGGTCGATAAGTTGCGTAACAAGCAGGACACCGTGGCAAAGCCTTTCGCTATGCGTGTGGAGGATGTGCGAGTAGATAATGTGTCGGTACTGATTGAGCGCCTTGAGCATCGCAACCCCGAGTATGGTGTCGATTACAACAATATGCACATCAAGCATATCTCGGCCTTTGTCGATAATTTCTATATTGAGGATGGCGCTATCGGCGGTTATATCCGCAACCTCTCGGCTATCGAGCGCTGCGGCTTTATGGTGCAGAACTTTACGGGTCGCTTCGAGGTGGATAAGGGTGTGATTGACCTCTCGGACTTCGAGATTATGGCTCGTAACTCGGATGTGCGTCTGCGCTCGCTGACCCTTACGGGCAACGATGGCTGGGACTCCTATAAGGACTTTATCCACGAGGTACGCATTGATGGCGAGTTGTATCGTACGGCTATATCTTCTGATGACATCGCATACTTTGCCCCAAAACTCCAGCCCTGGCACCTGGCGGCGCGTGAGGCGAATGTTGCTGTGAGGGGTACGGTGGCGGATATGATGATTGATGTGAAGAATGTCGATTTCGGTTATCGCAGTTCGTTTGATTGCGACATCTCGTTGCGTGGTCTGCCAAATGTGAAGCGCGCGGGTATGTCGGTTGAGTTGCATAACCTCTCGACCGATGAGCACGATATGAATATGCTCCTGTCAAGCATTACGGGCAAGCCGCTGCCAAAGAAGGTGGTGGAGATCGCCTCGTCGGCGGGCGAGTTAATCTTGGCGGGCGAGTTCAGTGGCGGTATGCGCGCCTTTGAGACCGACTTTAACCTTGTGACGCAGGCGGGTAGTGCTCGCTTGGCGGCGCAGTTTGAGCATAACGAGGAGAAGCGCATCAAGGATGATAAGGGCACAGAGCGAGTGTCGCCAGCGATGTCGGTCATTGAGGCTGATGCCGACCTTGAGCAGATTGACCTCGGTACTCTGCTGGGAGAAAAGTTGCTTGGTGGCGTGAGCGGTAAGGTGCATTTTGGCGGCGTCACAACACGCTCAAGTGTGCGTGGTCAGGTGCGTGGTGAGATTTCCGATTTGAGATTTAACGAGTGCGACTACTCTGATTTGTGGCTCTCGGGTACTATCCATAACAAGAGTTTTGCGGGCGAACTATCGAGCGACAGCGCTCCGCTGAACTTCAACCTCTCGGGTCAGGCGAATATGAATGGCGACAGACCTCTCTACGACTTTAAGTTGAAGGTGGAGGATGCCGATTTGTTTGCGATGAATGTAAATAAGCGCGACTCCGTTTCGCACCTTGCATTCAACGCCGACCTCTACGCTATGGGTCATACGGCCGATGAGATGAGCGGCTCGGTGGATATTTATAATGGTCTTTACCGCTATGGCGAGGATACCCTTCGTGCGGAAAACATACGCCTCATATCTCACAGCACCGAGGAGCGCCGCGAGTTGAGCCTTAACTCGGAGTTTGCCGATGCGACATTCACCAGTCCTACATCCTATGCCGACCTGGTGGGCTTCCTGAAGGTGGCGGCGAACAAGTATCTGCCAAACCTTGAGGTGAAGCGTGACGCCTTTTTGGCGAAGGATGAGCAGGGTGGTTACTCGGCTCTGGAGGTTACGCTCAAGAAGATTGACCCGCTGCTCAATGCCGTTACGCGCGGTCTGCACCTTGCCAATGGCTCGAAACTTAACTTCACGATGAACCCGCTCACCAACCACTTGCTGCTTCGTGCCGAGTCGGAGTATGTTGAGCGCAGAAATATGTTGATTACAAACCTCGATGTGAATGTCAGCAATCAGGGCGACTCGCTGGCGATGTATCTCCAGGCGGAGGATTTGTATGCGGGAGCGTTCCACCTGCCACAACTGATGATGATGGGTGGCGCGAAGAACAATCGCGTGCAGATGTCGGCGGGTTTCAACAGCGAAGATAACTCGCTCTCGGGTGGCGTCTCGATGATGGCGCATCTGGAGCGTGTCGGTGTGCAGAATATGCCGCGCGTGAATATGCGTATCTACCCTTCGACAATCAAGCAGGGTGACAAGCAGTGGCGCATCACATCCAATGGTATCAGCATCGACACGGCGCGTATTGTGGTGGATAACTTCAGCGTCAGAAGCACCGACCAGCACTTGCAGTTGGATGGTGTGGCGTCGCGCCAGAGGGAGGACTCTCTGCGCGTGAGGATGCGTAACTTCCAGATTGAGCCGTTTATGGGCTTTGCGTCAAGGCTGGGCTACCGCGTGACGGGTCTTGTCAATGGCGAGGCGTCAATGCAGGCGGTGCTTAACCGAGGCGAGTTGGATGCCGACCTTCGCATCGATAGTATGAAGGTGAACACTACGCCCGTTGCGCCTTTGGAGATTGACTCTCGCTGGGACTTCGTGCAGCAGCGTGTGCGCCTGACGATGAAGAACCTCAATACGGGCAAGAATGTGGTGACGGGATACTACGCCCCAGCCACTATGCGATACTATGCCGAGGGCGAGTTCGAGCATATCCCTATGCATATGCTTGACCCAGTGTTGGCGGGTGTGATAACCGACACCGAGGGCGAGGCGTATGGTAAGTTGGAGATTATGGGTCAGGGTCGTCAGGCGAAACTCAACGGCGTGATTGATGCCGAGAACCTCGCTACGACAATCGACTACACACGCGCCCGCTACTCTGTGCCAAAGGCGAGAGTGAATGTGGTGGATAACCACCTTATCGCAACCAACGCCCGCGTCTATGATGAGGAGCGCAATACGGGTCAGCTCAATATGGATGTTAATCTCGAGCACCTCTCGAATATCGCCTATAACCTGCGCCTTACGCCACGAAATATGATTGTGCTGAACACCACAGCGCAGGAGAACGACTACTTCTACGGTAAGGTCTATGCCTCGGGTGTGGCGACAATCAACGGCAGCAAGCGAGGCACGACACTCGACCTGGTGGGTACTACGGGCGACAACTCGAAGTTCTATATGCCTCTCTCAAGCAAGAGCGACGCTTCGATTGCCGACTTCGTGACATTCGTACAGCCTGGTATGCAGCGCAGCGACACGACAAACTACCTTGCCCGCAAGAAGATGATGTATGAGCGCCGCAACCGCGCCGTAGCGACCTCGTCGGAGAGCACGATGGAGATTAATATGGAGCTTACTGCGACCGATAACGCCGAGGTGCAGTTGGTAATCGACCCTACGGTGGGCGATATTATCAAGGCTCGCGGTAATGGTACGCTCTCGATGCGTATCGTGCCAAGCGCCAATATATTTGATATGTATGGCGACTACACCATAACCGATGGTAGTTACCTCTTCACATTGCAGAACATCATCAATAAGTTGTTCCTTATCGAGAGTGGTTCTACCATCACCTGGACGGGCGACCCAGTGGATGCGCGACTCAACATCGACGCTATCTATAAACTCAAGACCTCGTTGCAGCCGCTGCTCTCATCCACAACGCTTGACAATGTGACGCGAGCAGTGCCCGTGGAGTGTGTCATCAACCTTACGGAGCGATTGTCCAACCCAACGGTAATGTTCGATGTGCGTGTGCCTAATGCCGACACCGAGATTCAGAACGCCGTAGCCAACCTGCTCAACAACCAGCAGTCTATCGCAACGCAGTTTATGTATCTGCTGGTGAGTGGCTCGTTCTACTCCGACTCATCGACAACAGCCAACATCGGCGCCTCGGCATCAGCCACTACGGGCTTCGAGTTGTTGTCAAATCAGGTGAGCAACTGGCTCTCGAGCGACGACTATAACATCATCCTGCGCTACCGACCCAAGTCGGAACTTACGAGCGATGAGATTGACTTCGGCTTCTCGAAGAGTCTGGCGAATGACCGCCTGCTGGTTGAGGTCGAGGGCAACTACCTTGTCGATAACAAGATGGCGCAAAGCAGTAATATGTCGAACTTTATGGGCGAGGCATACATCACCTGGCTCATTGACCGCGCGGGCAACCTCAAGTTGCGCGGCTTCACGCAGACCATCGACCGTTTTGACGAGAACCAGGGTCTGCAGGAGACGGGTATCGGCATCTACTACAAGGAGGACTTCAACAACTGGCAGGACTTGAAGCGCCGCGTGAAGGAACGCTTTATGAGCAAGCGCCGCCGCGAGCGCGAGGAGGCGGAGCGCGAGGCTGCCCAGGAACAACAAAACAGCGTGCAGGAGCGTTCTAATGATGAGGCGGCATCGCAGCAGGCCATCGAGGACGCCAAGCAGAAACTTGTGACAGAAATAAACTTAAATAAATAATAACTAAACTTTTTTCGCATTATGATCGAATTTATTCAGGCTGCCGAGGCGGCAGCGACTACCGCAACAGCGGTAACAGAGGAGGTAACTCGTATGGGTTTGTGGGAACTCTTCTTGAAGGGTGGTTGGTTGATGTGGCTCCTGCTCGTGTTGGGCGGTGTGGCTGTATTCATCTTCGTTGAGCGTTGGATGATGATTCGTAAGGCCGCTAACCTTGATATGCACTTTATGAACCGCATCCGCGACTACATCTCTGATGGTAAGATTCGCGCAGCCGTTGATCTCTGCCGCAAGACTAACACCCCCATCGCACGAATGATTGAGAAGGGTATCGGCCGCATCGGTCGTCCTATGAGCGACATCCAGTCGGCTATCGAGAATGTGGCTAACCTTGAGGTATCGAAACTCGAGGACGGTCTGCCAATCCTCGCTACTATCTCGGGTGGTGCTCCTATGATTGGTTTCTTGGGTACTGTAATCGGTATGGTGCAGACCTTTATGGATATGTCGGCTGCGGGCGGTACAATCGACCTCTCATTGTTGGCAGGCGGTATGTATGTAGCGATGGTGACTACCGTTGGTGGTCTTATCGTGGGTATCCCAGCATATTTCGGCTACAACTACCTCGTGGCACGCGTCGAGAAGTTGGTGTTCCAGATGGAGGCTAACTCAATCGCCTTTATGGATATTTTGAATCAACCAGTAAAATAATTTGAAGATGGCAATTAAAAGAGGATCAAAGGTCGATAACTCGTTCTCGGCATCGTCGATGACCGACTTGATGTTCTTGTTGTTGATCTTTATGATTATTGCAACCACACTTATCAGCCCCAACGCTGTGAAGTTGATGTTGCCAAAGAGCGCAAACCAACTCAAGGATAAGGCTATCACCACCGTCTCAATCAAGAAGGAGAGTGCTGGCACCTATTCCTACTATGTTGAGTTGGAGAATGTGGGCTCGCGTCAGGGTGTTGAGCGCGCACTCAAGGCTCGCCTTGAGGGTCAGGAGGAGCCTACCGTATCTCTCCACGCCGACAAGACCGTCGAGTGGGATGAGATCGTGCAGGTGATGAATATAGCCAAGGATAATGGCTACAAGTTGATTGCTGCCACCCAACCATAAAAATCCTCTAACACTACTCTTTTGGCGTCTGGCTTGATTTTGGGTTGCTCATTTACATCAAGTAAACTCCGCACCCAAAATCTGCGACCAGCCTCAAAATAGTACGCGTTATAGAATTTTAACACAAGGAGAGCAATCTCCATATCCTTAATTTTGAATTTTGAATTTTGAATTCTAAATTCTATTGTATGAATTATTACGACGAAAAAGACGATAGGCCCAAACTCTACGCAGGTGTAGCGGCGGCGCTTTATGGTGTGGCGCTGGCGGCATTGTTGCTGCTGGTGTATCTGCCCGTAAGGCACATCGAGACCCCTACGATGATGGAGATTGAGTTCATCGACGAGCCAAAACCTGCGCCCAAGCCCAAGGTGACGACGCAGGCGCCCCGTCACGAGAACCTCTCGACCAAGCAGAACACCCAGCAGGTGACTGGCAAGGATGAGGTGACGCAGACGGTCAATCCGCGTGCCATATTCAAGAGCAACAAGGGTGGCGTAGATGAACCCGAGGATGTGGGTAATCCATACGCAAAGCAGGGCGAGGAGAACCTCGCCAACGGCACTGGCGGAGGACTCAACTCATTGGGCAATGACCAGTTGGACGAGGGTTTGCGAGGTCGTGGTCTGGTGGGTAGCCTGCCTGTGCCGGCATACCCTGGTAATGTGAGTGGCAAGATTGTCATTCGCGTGACCGTCGATCAGCACGGCAAGGTGACCAACGCCACATACGAGCCTAAAGGCTCCACCTCGTCGGACGCGGGGCTTATCTCCGCAGCCATCGCCGCCGCCAAGCGCGCGCAGTTCACCGAGAGCCGCAGTTATGTGCAGGGCGGAACGATAACCTATAACTTTAAGTTGAATTAGTGACCGAAAGGTTTTAATGAGAAAATGAAATTACAGATGAAAAGGGCACTGTTATTCCTATGTCTTATACTCCTGGGTGGTCACGCTGAAGTTATGGCACAGAACGATGGTAGCGCGAAGATGGTCTTTGAACGCATCTCGCATGACTTCGGCGATGTGCAGCGCAAGGGTGGCGACCTGATTGCTATGTTCCGCTTCGTGAATGAGGGTGATGCTCCGCTGGTGATTAAGAAGGTTCATAAGTCCTGCTCGTGCACGACTGTTAGTTACTCGCGCCGACCTGTGATGCCAGGCCAGAGTGGCGAAATCAAGGTCAAGTATGAGCCCCACAAGATTGAACCAGGCAAGTTCCACAAGGTTATCCAGATTTACACCAACGAGTCAAGCAAGGTTAAGTTGATTACTATTCAGGGTAACTCCAAGGATAAGAAATAGAACGATAAACGCCAGAGTGAATGCTCTGGCGTTGTTGTTTATTGTGGCTGACTACTCAAGGTGATTACATACATATTGCTATCAGTGCCGATACGGAACGGAGGCCCCCACAGCGAGAGCCCGCTTGATACGATGATATGGGAGTGTGACCAGTGGCGGTAGCCGTGGCTCTGCTCATACATGATATCAGTGAGCAGATTTAGCGGAAATATCTGCCCACGATGGGTATGTCCCGAGAACTGCAAATCAACCTTTAGTGAGTCTGTCTGCGCAAGGTTGTATGGTTGGTGGTCGAGTACAATCGTAGGCTTTGCGTTGTCGCACTCTGCAACCAACTGCTCCAGCGACTTGCGACGGCGATTGTGTCTGTCGTCACGACCTATGATTTGCACTCCGTTCTCAAGTGTTATGATGCTGTCTTTTAGGAGCTGAATCGGTGTATTGCTCAGGAAGTCAACGCACTCTGCCGCACCGCTGATATATTCGTGGTTACCCATCACCATGTAGGCTGGAGCATTAATCTCCTGCAACTTCTCGTGCATCTGTTGCTCTCGTACAGGTTTAATGCTGTTGTCGATAAGGTCGCCCGCAATCAGTACAATGTCGGGCTGCTGTGCGTTTATCAGCTCCACATATTGCTTCAGTTGCTGCTTGTCGGTGCCGTAGCCGAGGTGTATGTCACTCACTGCAACTATGCGCATGGGACTCTCCAATGGTTTGTTGATGGTGATGTCCACTTCCGATACTTTCGGGTGGCGGTAGTTCCAGTAACCATACACCAGCAGGCATAGTGTGATGCCCAGGGCGTAGTGGAAACCGCCAAACGAAGGGCGGACAAGATGCACCATATCGACCACCAACAGAAGCAATACCATATATAATAAGAATACCATCCATGCTGACCCTATGCTGAAGAGTGCGCGGGCCAGAGCCTCGGGCATTGCGATATTGCGTGCGCCGAGAGAGATAAACAGGGCGCATGCCACCACCCAAAAGATTATGCCGAATGCAATCTTGCTCCACAGCGGGAGGTTGGCCATCTGTTGCAATGAACGGATAAAGAGGTATATGTTGCCACCCAGGTAGGCGAGCATTGTGGTGAGAAGTATTGCTTTCATATTCGGTCTGTTGTCTAATAGTTGTAGCAAATATAGCACAAAAAATAAAAATCGGCAACACCCGAAGATGTTGCCGATAGATATTGCTTGTTAGGTCTTGTTACTTTGTAGCAGCCTCCAGACGCTTCATCATAACGAACATGAAGAGTGCTGAAAGCAAGCAGAGAGCGATGAATACTGACCATACAACAACCAATGGAAGACTGCCCCAGAGGAAACCACCAACGGCTACGAGCATGTTACCGATAGCAGTTGCTACGAACCAGCAACCCATCATCATACCCTTGTACTTTGGAGGTGCAACCTTTGATACGAATGAGATACCCATTGGCGAGAGCAACAACTCCGCAAATGTCAATACGAGGTAAGTTGAAATCAACCAGTTAGCCGATACGAATGTACCTGCCTCGCCAGCAGCAGCCTGCTCGTTTGGAGTCAAAAGACCCATTGAGCCGAGTGCGATAACAGCGAAACCAGCGGCAGCAACCAACATACCGTAAGCAATCTTACGAGGTGCTGATGGCTCCTTACCCTTGGCAGCGAGTGCACCGAAGATTGCAAGAGATACAGGGGTCAAAGCAACTACATAGAATGGATTAAACTGCTGGAAGATAGGTGCGCTAACTGCTACTGAATGGGTGAGGTTGAGGACATTGAGGCACTTGTAAACCAAGATACCAATCACACCCAATCCGATAACTGCTGAAACGATCTTCGACTTTGCCTCCTCGCTCTGGAAGAAAGAGAAACCAGCATACACAGCCACGATGATAAGAACCAAGTTCCATACGTTAAATGCCATACTCTGCAAGCCCTCTGAAGTCTTCTCGGTGAACTCATCAGCGAAGTATGTAAGAGCCAAACCATTCTGGTGGAATGCCATCCAGAAGAAGATTACAACGGCAAATACCAAGAACAAAGCGATCATACGAGCCTTTGTCTGCTCTGGAGTGAGTGTATCAACCACCTGTGCCTCCTCGCCCTTCTTCTTTGCGCCGCCCTCTACATGGCGGAAAGTAGGACGGAAGATGTAGTAGATAGCGATTGAAGCGATCAATGCTACACAAGCCACAGCGAATGAGAAGTGGTAAGCGTCGTTGCCAGAGAAGCCGAGTGAAGTCTCTGCCCACTCCTTGATCTTAACGGCTGCGGTAGGTGCAAACAAAGCACCGATGTTGATGGCCATATAGAAGATTGAGAACGCCGAGTCACGCTTGTCAGCATACTTTGGATCGTCGTAGAGGTTACCCACCATTACCTGCAAGTTACCCTTGAAAAGACCAGTACCGATGCTGATGAAGAGCAATGCGCCGAGCATAGCCACCATAGCCAATGTGTCGCCACCGAGTGGGAATGAGAGCAACAAGTAACCGATAAACATAATGAAGATACCGCTTGTTACCATCTTACCGAAGCCGAACTTGTCAGCCAAGATACCACCGATGAGAGGCATGAAATATACCAATCCGAGGAATGTTGAGTAGATAGCACCTGCTACGCCCGCATCCAAACCGAAGTTAGCGCGCAGGAAGAGTGCGAATACCGCAAGCATGGTGTAGTAGCCGAAACGCTCACCAGTGTTGGCGAGAGCCAAGGCGTACAAACCTTTTGGTTGTCCTTTGAACATAGTTTTTTAGTTATTTTTAATGGTTAATATTAATTTGTTTCTCAAAATTTCGACAAATATAACGAAATATTTTGTATATTTGTGTATAAAAAGTTAAAAACAGTAGTTATGGAGAACGAAATTAAGATGTTACCGATGGTGGAGCGCGACGAGTGGTTGCACCCAGTTGCCGATAAAATTGAGGAACGTCACAATCGCTACAAGGCTCGTATGGCAGCCATCGAGCAGCAGGCGGGCACGATTGTCGATTACGCCAACGGCTATCGCTACTACGGCTGGCAGTGGGATGAGGCTCTCGACGGCTGGTGGTTCCGCGAGTGGTTGCCCGAGGCATACGATGTCTTTATCTTCGGCGATTTCAACTCTTGGCAGCGCACGCAGTTGCGTCTGGACAAGAACCGCGATGGCGTGTGGAGCATCTTCCTGCCTAATGCGATGTATGGTCATCTGCTCACTCACGGCTCGCTCTATAAACTTCATATCCACGGCAAGAATGGTTGGCACGACCGCATCCCCGCCTACGCTACGCGAGTGGTGCAGGACGAGCAGACCAAAAACTATACGGCTCAATTCTGGAATCCCGAGAAACCATACAAGTGGAAGAACAAGAAGTTCAATATCTCGCAGGTGGGCGACCTGATGATTTACGAGGCTCATGTGGGTATGTCGCAGGAGGAACCAAAGGTCGGCACCTATAAGGAGTTCACCAAGAAGGTGTTGCCTCGCATCAAGAAGGCTGGCTATAACGCCGTTCAGTTGATGGCTATTGCCGAGCACCCTTACTACGGCTCGTTCGGCTACCATGTGGCTAACTTCTTCGCTCCATCATCTCGTTGCGGTACGCCCGAGGAGTTGAAGGCGTTGATTGACGCGGCGCACAAGATGGGCATCGCCGTGATTATGGATATTGTCCACGCCCACTATGTGAAGAATCAGAACGAGGGCATCCTCGACCTTGACGGCTCGGGTTATCACTACTCGAAGCAGGGTGAGGCGGGCTATCAGCAATATTGGGACTCGATGGTCTTTGACTACGGCAAGGGTGGCGTGGAGCACTTCCTGCTCTCCAATGTGAAGTATTGGCTCGATGAGTACCACTTCGACGGCTTCCGTTTCGATGGCGTGACCTCGATGCTCTACTACCATCGCGGCTACACCGACTTCGACACTCGCGATAAGTTCTTCGACGAGGGCGTCGATTTGGATGCTGTGACCTACCTCACACTCGCCAACCGACTTGTTCACGACTTCCGCCCAACGGCTGTAACCATCGCCGAGGATGTGAGTGGTATGCCAGGTATGTGCTGCAAGATTGAGGATGGCGGTGTCGGCTTCGATTACCGTCTGGGTATGGCTATCCCCGATTTCTGGATCAAGATGCTGAAGGATACGCCCGATGAGGATTGGAACATCTGGGAGATGTGGAGCATAATGACCAACCGCCTGCCAGGCGTGAAGACCGTAGCCTATGCCGAGTCGCACGACCAGGC
>JAEIGA010006603.1_pt1 | contig 17674 bp, 32 predicted proteins | sample 9270691 | NCBI WGS metagenome assembly JAEIGA01 (sample SAMN17057246, study PRJNA624740) | gut metagenome | biome: biome; isolation source: fecal sample | host: Bos grunniens | place: China: Xizang | collected 2019 | reverse complement strand
TTTACTTTACCATCTGAAGCTTCAAGCTCGGCTCTTATATGTTTAACATCTTCAGGATATGTTGGATCTTCTTCATTTCTAGGATATGGCTTAAAATATTTGCTCATCATTCCTCCTTATTTTTTGAGTCCATCCACAACAAATATCCATGCTCATCCCACTCATTACCACCCTGATAACCATGGTATACATTGTAATCTTTAGGTAAATTAGGAAGTGGACACCAAGCTACGACATTGCCAATATCAAATGATTCCGGACCATAGCAAGGATATAAATGGTTAAGCGCATCATGCTTATATCGTCCAAGAACTACAATCTCATTATCTGTGAATAAGCCCCATTCTCCGTCATAAGGAAGTTCTGATGAAATCCGTATCCAAGGAATATCAATCCGCTCTCTGTAATTATCTTTCATTTATCTTCCTCTTTATTTTTCTTAGGTTCCCAATTGCTGTACCAGTTACAACTTTTGCAAGGTTCAAGATCATGTTTACGAAGATAATATCCACAGCTATGACAAGTATGCTCATCTACAGACGAACTCCAAGGCTGACTATCCGGGACGGTTACGCCTGCTGCATTAGTATGGCATTCTACTGAGAGTTCTGGTTCCTCTTTGTCGAGCTGATCTTCAACCTTAGATACGTCATCGATAAAATCTTTTGCTATAGTTTCATCTGTACAAGGAACAAATATTGGAGCACCGGATTCTTTAGGCTTCCACTTTTCGCAAGCTATAGCTTCATTGAAACAAGTATCTGAAGCTCCAGACATAATATCTTTTGCTCTAGGACACATTACTGATGAGTACTGCCATTCGCAGGTGCCGCAAAGATGAACTTCTTCGTCAATCTCCTCGTCATCCTTGATGTCCTCAATTGCATAATGACCGTTAGACAGCTTATGAATTATCACTGAATGAGGTTTACTCGGATTCTCCTTCTCCTCTAAATGCTCAGCCAGGTGAGTAAGATACCAGATAGCTTTCTTTACATCCTGGACACCATTCTTCTTATGCCATCTGAGAACATACTTGATAGCATTACCTGTATCCACAGCCTCAATACCGGACAGATCTTTGGTAAACTCCTCAATAATATCAATTACCTCGAATTTACCGGAATTATAGTGATCCGGATGGCTCACCATCTTATCATCAGATTCGTAGCTCATTCTTCAGTCTCCTTAATAACCTTCATAACAGTAAGACTATTATCATGCTTACATACTGGACATGTGACATAGCGATGTATGGTTTCAAATCCTAAAAGATTATAACTCTTATCTCTACAGATATCCTGATAATTATAGGTAAACACCGACTGGCAATCCTCACAAGTCATCTCGATAGGATCTTCCAAAGTATTTTTAATTATTGTTTTTGCCATCTTCAATATCCTCCTTATTGGTTACCGAAAGTACTTTTGGAAACTCATTTAAGAAATCTATGAGTTCTACTACACATTTGCTACAAAGATCAGCCTCTATTTTAACACTCGATCCGGCTATTATATCTGCTGAATCATAAACCCTAAGTGCCATACCGTCTTTACGTTTGTCTTTTATTATAGCGTCACAACGGTCGCATTTGCATATCATGCTCATTCGTCTACCTCCTGTTTAAACAGCTTCTGAATCATATCCAGCATAGGCATCTCAGCATTCTTATCGAGGTATATACACTCACCTTCGTTGACATACTTATTATCAACGCACATAGGGCAAATATAAATCATGCTATATTTATGACAATACATGTCATACTCCATACGGAATCCGGTATGTCTAAGAGCTTCCTCGCCAAGCATCTTAACCAACTTAAGCCGAATATCTTTGTCGATGATCTTTGCGTCAAATGGATCAAAGTTAAAGTTATTATCAGAACTTTTCAGTTCTACCGGAATATCAATAGATCCGGAGAAGAAGTTAGTGCGGGTACCGAATGTACGGATACTTATTGTATGGTCACCAATCATTAATCTAAGCATTTTAATCTGCTTATTTTTTTCATGAAGAGCATCTTCGAGCTCGCAAACCTTAGATTTAGCTTTGCCATCCTCATCCATATACATATTACGGGATTCGGTCATATCAAGATATCTATCGTGCCATAAAGAAGCAAGCTTTTCGTTGCCATCAGCTTCCTTTCTAACGCTGAAATATAAATACAGCATTACACAGCAGCAGATTACAAGAATTGCTATAAGAACTATTAAGAATGTTGTCATTCGTTTACCTCCTTTTTAAGTTCCCACTGAGTACAGATCATGTCACTAGTTACAAAATCTCCACCACTATTACCGGCATCACAGTATAGCATACCATGATAAGTAGAAGTCATAGCGCAATCAGCACAACTATGCTTAGGCTCTTTTTTCTCTTCATTTTCAAGCTCCTCGTGCAGCATCTTAAGCTTGATCTCGGCAGAAGTCTTATTAACCTTATCTCTCACGTCTAAGAATTCATGTAAAGAATCAAAGCCGTGTACTCTAAGTAGCTCTCTTAACTCCTCTCCTGTCATCTCAAATCCTCCTGAATATACTTGTGGGCTCCGGAACAAAATCTTCCTGCCATTTACGATACTCAATTTTGAACACTTTATCTGCGCCATACCGCTCAAACTGTGTGGGCCTGAGTCCATCAAAGACATACAAGACATTACTCTTACAATAGCTTCTAATTATCTCAAACAATATTGAATCAACTAAAAGCAAATCAAAGAAACTTCTATCAGTTATGTTTTTTATTGACACGCTTAAGCCGTCAATATTGTCGAGTCGTCCACCTTTATTAGTTAAGTATCTCCAAAGAGCTAGTGCATTAGTATATACTCGTACTGCTTTTATATTAGGATACTTCTTTTTTAACTCCTCGGCTATTGCGCTAGGATTAGAGAACAGGAATGGTTCCCCACCGGTAATATATATCGTATGACAGTTCTTTAATTCCTCATCTGTCACCTGAGGAATATCATTGAGATCATATTGCTTGTTACAGCAATATTTACAGTCGCGATCACAAAGAGTTGTAACCATAAGATGGATCTTACCCTTAGTCAGATCGTTATACTCGTTTAGTTTTGCCATTTTTATCTCCCTTCTTCGGGTTTAGCGCTCTCATAACTTTGATCGCTCTTCTACAAGGATCATCCTTCTTCATTATCAAGTCTCCCTTCTTGATTGAATATCCACGGAAACCTTTTGTATTTTACTAGCTTTCTTACATTCCAGTTTTTTATCTCGCTAGAAAACCGTGAGTATATTAATAATCTACAAGCACTAAGTTATCGCTATCACAACGATATGTGTGGCCGTTTATCGTCACCCGGCATTCTCCGGTATCAGAATTAATGTAGCTACTGTCCACAGCGCCCTCAACCAATACCGAACCGTCAGGTTTGAATATGTAAGCATATCTTACACTTTCACCGGTTGCCTCATCAACGATAGTCCTTTGAAAAGTTGGAATAAGAACTCCGGCAAGAATGCAAGCTATTGCGATGACAATAATAACCTCAACAAGCGATATATGCAAACTTCTAAACTTTTCTATGATTCCGTCCATTCTTCTCATATGTCACCTCTCAATGTCCGAAATACAACCAGAACCTATAATTAGAAATCCTGAGCATTTCCGACTTAAGCTCTTTTATGGTATCATTATTTTTGATATAAACCTCGATCTCTTTTGATATAAGAGTATCCGATCTAAGTTCCGGGTATAATGATATTAGAGTAAACGCATCGTCATCCGGGCTTACTTCGATAAATATATCTTTCTCATACTCCATGTATTTGGTTACTGTGTTAGCCACTTTCTCTTCAATCCTGGCATTCTCTTCCTCGTACATGGCAATCTGAGCCGGAATAACATGCTGACACTGTCGAATCTGGTAAGCGTTGTAGCCAAACATGACGATGCCAACGACAACAAATAATCCAGCAAACCAACCACATTCTTCCATACAATCATCACATGCAAAGAATATAAACAAAGCAACACCGATTACAAATATTAATATAGCCATTTTATCTCCCTTCTTGAATAAATATCAATCGACCATAATAGTTCCATCGGCGTTATAACGGACTGACATACCTCCGTTGTATCCGCCATCCCACAAGAGATAGTGGACACCTGTCTCTGAATCAATAAACTCCTCAACATGTTCACCATCATATACGGGATACTGCTTTATTGAGGTTGCAACTGATAATCGTTCCTCTCTTCTCTGATATAAAGAGTGAAGAACAGTACCTGATCCCAAAGAAAACAATCCGATAATAAGAATAATGGCAACTATACCTTTAAATATGTCTTTCATTTTTATCTCCCTTCTATTATATGACTACCCTATGAAAAAATCTTTACAATCAGCTTTAATAATACTATAGTAACAAAAATCAGTGCGAAAGGAATCCATAAAGGACTTAATACCCACAGCCAGGACCACTGTATGAAGCCGAGAATCTTCAATATGATAAATACAATTGTCAAAAGTCCACAAAATCCAATACCGCCACCAGCGGTTGATGATCCACGATTATTCATTTATTTGTCTCCTTCCTCGTCGTCCTTGCGGTTCTCAGGCCATTTACCGGTTTCAATGAATTCCATTTCTCTTGAAATATCAACATCACCAAGCATCTCGTCAATCTTGTCGTCGCACGCCTTGGTTAAGGCATCAACGGCATCGCGCAGTCCCTTCTCAGTTATTACAATATCCTTGGGAACGAACAGCTCGAGCTTCTTGACCTCATTAGGGTCGTACTTCACATTCGAATTAGGAAGGTTCATCCAAGGCTCATTCTTCTTGAACAGGCCATAGTATGTACGCTCATTATTGAATGCGCGCTTAACATAAGCCATTGCAAGACCCTTCTCCCAGTCGAACTTGTCGTCGTCCTGGCATTTCACAACGGTCTTAGTGCCGTCCTTCCACTTCACGATCGTAGCAGGAGGATTGAAGATGACTTTCTCGATCTTAGGCATAGCATAGCAAGGAGCAGTATATCTTACCTCGTCCTTCTTTTCACGCGGCTGATTAAGATCAGCAAGGAACCATTCGTTATATTCCTCTCTGATCTTTTTGAGAGCAAGATTATTAGGATAATTATCATATATTGTTAATTTGTGGCGAGTATCCGTATGAACCTTGACAAAAAAGCCATCTCTCAATTCACACCTGCTGAAATCACAGTCTCCAAATACAACATCGACGATATGTGATGAATTTTCTACCGGATGAAACGCAAATCTCAATCCAGATTTACTGGCGTATACAGTTGCCGGAATCTTGGTACCAAAAACCGCTTCATGCCCGGTTAAGAACGTATCGCCTCCAAATATCCACTCTCCAAGTTTGGTTCTATTTTCCATCCTCATACTTTTCTCCTCTTCTTTCTCAATTTGATTAATCAGGTCAACTATATCAGGAGCTTTGAATAACTCTTTTAATTTGTTAGTCAAATCAATATCATCCCATCTGATATAGTTACCATTTTTGAATTTAAGCGTCGGATCACCATAAACCTTATTTAAATAATCCTTAATCCCTAAGGTATCATAAAGTTTATCAGTAACATACAAATATCTTTCTGCCCAATTATCAGCACTAGCCAATCCATATTTTGAATTGAGTAACTGCCTAGCTAATTGCTTATCCAATTCTTTAGCTAATGCTGTTTTACCGCAGCATCTACCTTGTATAAAGGCATAATGCCTTAAAGAGTCTATAAAATCATCATGCATATCTACCTCTCTCCGTTAACTTTCTGAATATCCTCAAACATTTTTGCTATTGATGAAGAAGCGTCATTAAAGCCGGCTATATACACCTGCTTTAAAAGTTCTTTTGCCTCTTTACAAAACAAGGGGTTATCAAGAATATCCGAATGCTTCATTATGCCTTCTTTCATAGCCTCTTGCATTCTTGAAAAAGCATATTCTTCAAGATGTTCCGGACTCATAAAACCTTTACTTGGCATCTTTCATCCTTTCTTTAAACTTACATTCTATATATTCGTGATACGAAATGTTCTGTCTTACAAGATCGGTTATGAGCTGTGAGACCGTAGTGTGTCTCATCTTAGCCATTGATTTGAGCATCAAATGAATCTCGTCATCCAGGCTGATATTAACCCTTTTCTTCATTCTTCTCGTACTCCTCGACCTTCTTTCTCAGCTCGTTAAGCTCTTTATTACCCTTAACGAATTGAGCTGCAAAATCATTTATTAATGATCGGCATTTCTCAAAGCCCATACTCCAACCGATTCTATAACCGGCCGCAAAGAGTGATATTATGACTAACACTCTCATTAAAATATCAAACCAATCCGTCATACCTCTTTTTTACCTCCTATATAAGCAAGAGCTTCGTCATTATTATTTGTAACTACTACTTCGCAGTCACTTTTATGAGCATCAATTACCCTCCATGGATCTTTGCAATCGTGGCATACATAATATTCACCAAACTTATTAAGTCGTTTAAACATACCGGCTTTGCATAAAGGGCAAATTGGAACATTCTGGTTAATTATAGATATCACTTTTTACCTCCTTTGTTAGCCTCCTTGCAAAGTTCAGCAAAACAAGTGGGGCACATCATGAAAAGTTCTCTGTAGTCTTCCTCGTCTTCAGGCTTAACATACACGTCACAAAACTCCTCATGACATTGACAGCATTCTGCCTTTTTCTTGATCATCTGTATTTTTTTCTGAGTCTTATTAAACATAATATTCTCCTTTCAGAATATATAAATTATGCCCTAGAACGCCCTTTTCACATAGTTGTCTGCGCTATGCGATTGTTGACTCCGGCAGGCCTTCCTGGCCATTTTAGAGCGTTCTAGAGGCATCATAGACAGGTTATAAAGCAATATAATCCCAAAATATCAATAATGGTGTCGAATTAATGCTTTTTACCTGCTAATTCTATTTTTTCTTTTACCTGTTCATATGATTCCTTAGCAAGAAAAGGATCATTACCGCATACAAATATAGCGGTACCCTCATTGGGTGAATATGTTCCATCCTCATTCTGCTTGAAATTCTCGACAAAGTAGTTGATCTGGCGCACATCAATTCCGATTCGTGTGCCGTTTTTCTTATCATGAAGTTCGATTATCATCGTCATTAACCTCTTCTTCCTCCGGAACTGGATCGACTTCGACCGGGTTCGACATATCAAATACGGCTATCATGGCATCTCCCTGAGCCGCAGCACCAGCATAAAATCCTAATGTGAACCATTCCTGCATTCTAGGATTAGTCTTAAGCTTAGGATCTTTATTGATGAGTTTTGCAAGTGACTTTTTAAGATATGTCCTCACGAACGAGTCTATCTTGTTGGTAGCATCCGACATTATTTATTGGCTCCTTTCTGCTAAAATAATGGTCGCGATATTTGAATAAAGGAACTGGACCGTTATAGCCATCTGCGCAAAAATATAAAGCACCTTGAGAATTATCCCAACCATGCTCTACCAAATAAAGGGCTCTTTTTGCAAATTCACTTGGGGTTGTTCCCATGCCATCTGTATAAAATTGACCCTCTGCAAATATCACGGACTCAATGTCGTTTCCGTATCCACCATGTTTTAATCTGTTAATGACAACACACATAACTAAAGCTTCACCTAATACACCTTGGTTTCCAGCTTCTGCGTCAGCTAATAGCATGAGCAGTTCCTCTTCTCTTTCGGTAAATTCATACCGGGGCTGACCTATAAAGCCAGTCCCAGTAAGAAATATCAATACCGCAAGAACGATCGCTGTGATCTTACTCTGCATCGTAATTGTTGTACTGCTGCTCAAAGCGATCTTCTCTGATTACAAAGTACGCCTTGTTACACCAGAACTTATTACGCATGCTACCATCGTTAAGGGGATAAGGTCTCTGATCGTTAAGCCAAACAGTTCCGCCGATAATATCGTCGAAATCAAGCTCGTTAACCGTCTCAGCGTCAAGAGGAACAGGCTTCTTATTGCCGACAACCAGATAGAACTCAGGATCAGACTGCTTCTTGACAGGCTTACCTCTCTTAACGTAATCATCAATGTAGCTGAAGTTACACTGAAGTCTGTACTGTCCGGGATCTCCCTCTTCCAGGCCGGGCTTGAAAGTGATCTTATGGAATGCTTCCTGAAGAATCTCTGCAAGTACTGCGGGATCTTCTACAAGCTGCTCGTTAAGGTAAATCTCGCTGTTCTCGGTATCAAGATTAACCGTAAAGTTACGATTTCCCTCGTCGTTAACAACCGTCTCGCGGCCATTCTTGATCACTGTCTTTCTTCTTCCAGCAAAGTTGCGGAACGCAAGACGTACATTGTTGATTACGATTTCGTTCTTTGTGTAGGTTTCCATTATTAAATATCTCCTTATCGTTTAAATATCTCAGGTAAATCTACAGGAACTTCGCCAGACTCAGGCATCTCATATACATAAGGTTTGCTTGTGTCAACGAAGTCCTGATAGTTACCAAATGCTATAATGTGTCCCATTGCATCATGTGACAACTTCTCGTAGTAGGACATATCGATATGATCCTCAAGGTGATACTCTTTAACCTTAGAGGCTTCCATCCATAAATATCCTTTAGTTCCGGTTACTGCGTACTTCTTATCATTAAAGACTCTGTACAATACGCCTGCTCCCGGAGTTCCTTCTATCATAGGCAGGAACTGTCCAACCCTACCTACAAATTCCATCTCAGTATCTACGTCAGCTCTCTCAACATAAATAGCGCCTTTTGATACTGACTTGGTCTCACAAAGATCTGCAAATGTAATTTCTTCGTGAGTAAAGAGGTCCTTAAATACATAAGGATGCTGGAACTCTGCTCCGGTTGCTTTCCACTCTCCGTCCTTCGTGAGTCCAATGTAAACCGCATCATTAACAAGGCAGATACGATCCCATTCATCTTCAACTTCAAAGTTATAGCCATAGCATTCACCAAACTTGTGAACGAATGTCTTAATGAACTCATCAGGATGATCAAGTTTAATAGAGTCGGTCTTGATATGAATAACCTTATAACCGAGTTTCTCAACAGCAAGCTGAAGATCGATCATGAACAGAGCACCACGCTTAGCAACAATATTATCGATATTGCGAGGATCTCTGAATGCATTACTGAACTTAGCAGCTGTTAATCCATATACAGAATTGATTGCTATCTTGAGCGCCTGAGCAAGGTTCTTTGCAACCGTAGGATCATCGAGATACTTCTTAAGCTTTCCGCCAAATAACTTACCAGCAGATTCGAAGTCCTTACGTTTAATGAATACTCTTGCCTGTACAAGCTCTTCAAATACATCTGTATATTCGCCAAACAAGCGTTCAGCCATAATACTATGCGGGTGCATTGAAGTAACATCGTCTGTCTCGCTGAATCCATATGAACCAGGATTTGCATAGACTCTGCCACCTTCGCCCACCTCGTCAACTCCACGATATGAGCTTACACCATCTTCGCTATAGGTATAACCAGGGAACCATACAGTTCCTTCAGGCTTCTTATCAGTTATTCCAGCCGCGTAGTCCTCAACCTCTTTGTAGGTAAACGACTTTCCGGCAGGCTTGTCACCGAGGAATCTATAGTTAAATGATGTCTGAGGTTTACGATTATTACCAAATATCAATCTGGTAGTAAGAGTGTTAGTGGTATCATTGACAGTACCACCCGCAAGTTCTGCAAGTATCTCTCTTGCAAGGAAGTCGGCCTGTGTAGCATCCCACACTGCTTCCGTACTTATTACGTCGTTATCGCAGTACTCAGCGACCTTTTCCCATAATTCTTTAGGAACCGGTTGATCCCAAGGAAGACCAAGTTCCAGATGAGTAATGCCGAGCTCAATCTCCCACTTCTTAAGAGATTGCTTCTTCGAACAGTAGTCATAAATATCAGTGTAACTGACATTATATGCCTCACTGAAGAAAGCATCCTTATTGTTGTCGCCAACTATCTTCTGTGAAAGATCAAACAACTGTTGGTTAGAATATCCCATCAGTCTAGCATACAGCATATGGTTATCATACCTACGACAATTGAAGCCGACCAGATTGTGGTTCATAAGGTCTTCGACTTCCTGCGGCGTAGGATTGATCATTCGAATTACCGGATTATCTTTACCCTGCCTCTTCCAGTTAATAAGGAATAAGTTAGGGAACACTTCCACATCATAAAATATCAATGTGGGGTCTTTTGCAAGTGGCGCAATAACCGGTGTTTCAATCACATCGTCGTCCAAGATTTCCTCGGACTTAAAGTGCATAGTACCCACGACTTTCAAACAGTCCTGAGCGTGATGTGTACTGCCAGCCGCGAAAGTTACAATAGCATTACGCATGTCTGACACGTCATATTTCACACCCTGATTGTATGCGTCGTCCAGGATTTTCTTTATAAAGTCTATAGAGGGTTTCGTACCCGGATGATACTCCTTGCTAAGATTACGCTTGATCATAGTACGAATACTTTTCTCATTAGCAATTCCTTCGAAATTTGTCACACCTTTATCTCCTTTCAGCGGTAAACCCGAAGATATCTTAGCTATAGGAAGATCGTTACATAAGGTGAGCTTTCTTCTCAAAGAGCTGTTGCCGTTAAACACCTTTACTTCTATATGTTCCTCGTAAATGTTCGACAGCTGTGTAGGATCACCCGTATAAATATAATGCAAGTGAATACCCTGACCAGACTTGCTTAATTCAGCATAAGTCTTAGGCCATTTAGAAGCTTCTTCGAGATTCTTCTCTAATGACTTATTTCCATTTTCATCCGGAATATCAAAGTCGATTACTATGTGTTCTGTTGGAAGTTTGACATAGTGCAATTTGCTGGTCTTCAATTCTGACAATGTTGTAGTAACATTCTGCCATTTTCTACTCGGCGTTCCCTCAGATGATGCATACTGTGCAGGATAATCCTTTGCCCAAATATCAAAGATAGATTCAACTTCTTTGAAATCAAGCCAAGTCGAAGGACTTTCCTTTTCTTTTTCTTTCACTTGTGGTTCTTCCATTTTGAGTTTGAAACCACTATAGCAGTTATATGCACGGCTTCCATCTTCAAGATATGTGCGCTCTTCGAACGTCTTGAAGTAGTTCTTAAGCTCATTCTTAAACACACGCTTACTCATAGGATAAGGAAGTTTAGCATCATCACAGTACTCCTGATACATACTCCATGCCTGTCTGAGAGTTACGAAATCCTGTGAAGAGAAAATCTCATAACTATCTTCAATAAAGTTATAGAAGTCATTCGACTCACCAAGCATGTTTACCGGGATATACCCTTCGTACGCATCAGGATCTGCCAAATATACATCACGGCAGTGACAGGCAATGCCACCAAGTTCAAACTTGACAGCTTCAATATCTTTCTTATACTCGCGTATAGGAATTTTATTACCTGTCGGACTTACATCAATAAGTCTTCTTATCAGACCAGATTTTGCATCTGTGATCTTTACGGGCTTGTTCGTGCCCATGAACATAAAGCACTTGAACCTACTTGTATACGCCGATTTAAACTTCTCATTCACAATCATTTCTTCATGCGAAACAAGAGAGTTTAATCTGGTGTTGTCCTCAATCTTACTTAAGTCACCATCAAACTGAATAGCGACAAGAGGATTGCCCTTAAACGGTTCCAAAGCGAAGCTCGCATTAGCAGAACCCAATGCTTTTGCTTCAAATGTACAATAATATCCATCAAACAGTTGAGCTATGATGTCAAGCATCGTACCTTTACCTGTTCCTGCAGCGCCGTACAATACTTCAAATTTCTGTATCTTCTTGGCGTCGCCCGTGATTATTGCACCAATGGCCCATTCAAGTTTGTGAAGCTCTTCAGCAGAATATAAAGTAGTTGACAGATGCCTATAATGATCGATATTGCAAGGCGTCAGAGCATATGACAATTTCTTAGAAGCGTAGTCCGAGCGGGTTGTATTAACATCTGCGAACATGATCTTATCATCAAGTACATGATAATGATCACGCATCTGATGCTGACAATATCTATGAAACTTATCAATACTTCCCGTATCAGAGTCCCACATGTACATTATTTTTACATTCTCGCCATGCAGAACGTCTTTACGCTCTTCATAAAATTCTTTTAGCTCTTTGTCAATTAGTTCAATTGCTGTGTTCTCATCCGTAGACCATAAACCTGTTTCTTCATTCCATATAGCATAGAAATCTCCACCTCTAATCATAAGATCTTTCGAGGTCCCTTTCACTATAAACTTCGGGTATATCTCAACTGTATCTTTTTTAGGTGATCTCATAGACACCATTAAAAAGTCGAGCATTAGTAAGTCCTCCGTTTATAAATATCCATCCTGTTCCGATAAATACCAATTCATCTGGAACCAGATCTCTACTTCTCGCATATCTGTTACAGGATTGTCTACGACAAATAAAGCTCCACCCTCACCGTTATACTTATAATCACGATTGAGGAACCTGTTAATCATAAAATCTGCGACTTCTAAGTTAAAATGTTCATCATCCATCTCATTCAAACCAAGATTAGTGATCATAATCCAAAACCATTGTCCGGTTCTATCACCCTCTTCATAGTTTGTCTTAAGCTGGATTTCAATTCTTCGTGCAAGAGCGATAATCATCTCGAGTACACTGCATGGGGCACTGTTAGGATCATCAGGATATCCATACTTCTCTCTTAATGCTATACCGTCCTTTGCACGATTTTCATCCATGGGAATCGACCAAACAAATTCCCTAGAATATAAATAGAACATTAACTCGTTATATGATTTACCAAAGCGATTATCGTAGACCAATCCAATTATATTACGTAGGTACTTACTCAGAGTCGCCGGATTCATCATAATCATCACCAAACCTTTCGTTTACGACGGTGATGTCTACAATCATCTTGCGATCTTCGTTAAGAATATAAACGCTTCTTTCGCTATCACCGTTTTCGCGGATATCCGAAAGACTTGCTGCTCCTACCCAAGATTCACAGTCTTCGATAATTTTTTCAGTTTCATCATCAATTAATACGTCGTCTGTATACAGCGACATACCGACCAGATCATAACCTTTGCTGGTATAATTTGATGCTTCGTTTTCGGTTATGATCCTCACAGGATCTTTAGGTGATTCCTGCTTAAGCTTAGCTGTGCTAATTCCGGAGTAATCAACGAAGTGATCGTTATCTTTTACGACAACTTTCTTTTCTTCCTTCTTAACAACATTTATGTTTTCAGCCTTAGCTTTCTCCTCAAGGTTGTTAAGGATCTCTTCCTTCTTAGCATACTGCTTCTTGAATACCTCAGATATGTTCTGAATCTTACTGATTCTTTCATCGTACATCTCTCTGAGTTCATCGATCTCAGCCTGGTGCTCATTATTCAGTTTGTTCTTTACAACAAAGTAGGAAGCCACAGCACCGACTGCAGCTCCCGCAACAAATATTAAGAAATTTTTCATTCTCATTCTCCCTTATACTACAACCGGACCATCGCCGTTAAATGTAAGAATATATCCGTAACGGAATGTCCTGATACCATCTACTGTCTTATAGATCTTAACAGGTCTCGTAGCAATAACAACAGCACGATCCTTATTCTTCTGGGTGTAGCCGTTGATCACAAAGTTAGGATACTTCTCATACAGGTCATCTTCACTGATAAGACGATCTTTAATCATACTTGCGATTGAGATCTTCTCTTTAAAATTCGTATCGGGATCGTAAAGAGCCCTGCTGTAAGTTCCGGCAATGTTTGAAAGGGTTGTCATGTTAATTTTCTCTGACTGATCAAAGTTATAGTCATTCTCGCCCCACAGGAAATCCCAAGGACCAAGCTGATCAGTATCTTCATCGAATGTATCAACAACTGAAGTGATCTTTCGCTTCTTACCGGTTGTCTCATCGATGATCTCTTTGACTTCCTTCTCTTCACCGAGGCCGAGACGGATCTTCTCTTCCTTCTCCTCACCGATTGCCTCGATTACCTTGTTACGATAGCTGTTGTATGCATCTGTCATAGTAGCCAGAGCTGCAGCAAGCTGCTTATTGCGATTATTCATGATCCTGTGTGCGTTGAAGAAGCAAAGAAGACTTGTTGCCTCCATAAGTACAGGCATGAGATAGATCTTTCCGAGTTCAGATCCGGTTCTGATATAAAGCTTAGCGAGATCCTTCTTATACTCTGAGAGCTCATATGTGTCGTCATTCTCAAGAGCCACCTTGTAGTTGGTAAGCTCAGCTCTGTGATCTTCAAGGGTGTCCATAGCTTTAGGGGTCTGCTTAACAGCCTCAACAACAGCTCCTACAGATGTGACGACACCGATTGCCATCATAATCTGAGGAGAATACTTCTTTACCGTAGCAGCTGCTTTTGATGCCGCACGGATTACACTTGTAGGTATATGCATTACTTATTTCCTCCTTAATCATCAATCGGTACAGCCTTAGGGAAAGTCAGAAGATATCCACCAGATACTCTTTGATAACCTGCCCTATCAAGATTAGGCCAACCGTAATTGTTATCGGTATATGATCCGGTTACACCAACCAAATCAAACAGGTCAGCAACTCGTGCAACCTGATAAACCTTTATAATATCTTTTAAAGCCAGAATAACCTGCTCAGCATCTCCGATCGTGGGTACGATAATGCCGTCATATGCATATCTCTGAGACGGAGTTGACGAGCTTTCAGGCGGTCCACCCTGCTTTTTTCCGTATATTGAATTGTATGAATATAAAGACGGTATAACACCGGGTGCTCTACTTGTGAGTCTCGGTCCACCAACTCCACTGCTCCAGTAGTTAAGAACTCCCTGAAGGAAGTTAAAGATACCATCTCTGATTCCAGGAACGATCATGTTTGTCATGATATAGCTCCCTGCGTTTTCAACATCCTCCGGAACGAAGCTGTCACGCATCATTTTTCCGAATGTCTGTCTGTGTTTTACTTCACCTGTAATAACTTTCTCAGCTCTTCTGACATGATTCTGAGCGGGTGAAGATTTACCTGAGTTATTAGGCAAACTTTCCATATTCAAAATATCCTTTCATAAAAATTAAAAGCCAAGAGCCTATGATTATCATAAGCCCTTAGCCTTGTGTTGGAGGCACTAATCAATTAACAGTTAATAAGCATCACTCATTATTACCATCATTTGACATATCGCTCAGAATATCTGCGACCTCAGCATCATCACCGATAGATGCATCGTCAAGATCGATCAGTTCGATTCCGGTAGAAGCATTTGACCTCTTGCCAAAGCAGTAACCTCCGATCGCTGCGCTGATGCCAATAGCACCAACAACTGCTGTCTTCCAGTTCTTCTTAGCGAAGTTCAAAACCTTCTTTCCGAAGCTTTCCTTCTCGATAACTTCAACGCTTGCACCTTCTGCGGTGGTAAGCTGATCATCAACAACAACTTCTTCAACAACTTCAACATTTTTAGCCATATTAAATTCCTCCTATACAAAAATGTTAAATTAATTAGTTCTCCATAAAGAACCATGTAATTTTTGCGATCGTCATCCGTGAGGATTCCAGAAATTTACTACAGGTTTAATAGGAAGCCTTACAGTTCCACAAGGCTCACCTAAAGGACCGGGTCCATAATCCATACTTGCTATAAAATCAGCAAGCAAATCTTCAACATCGTGAATCATACCGGCATTTAGGCCATATCCTTCTCCAACTATTTCCATAGGAGAGAACCCTAATCGAGTAATCCACGCATTAAGATCCTGATAATCGCAAGTAGTAACATCAGTTAAATATCCACATAATGCTCTACTCAGATATGTTATATTTGATCTGAAGAATCGACCATTATACGGGCAAAAGAACAGATCATTTCCGGTTCCAGTTACAAGAATATCATCTGATGTAACATTCTCGGCGTGCTCCTGCATCTCTTTGATGTTGGCTTTGCTCTCAAGCTTCTTAGCTTTAGCCTCACCAAGTTCTTCTTTAGCTGCGTTCTCATATCGCATAAGTGCTTCTTCAGACATTCTATATGCAGTTGCAAGAGCGGCGGCACGACTGCTGTCAATCCTTCTTGCAAATATAATACATGCCACTGATGTGGTAGCCATAAGAACAGAAGGGGTATATACTTTCCAACAGGCCTGGACCTTCTCTTTTTTATTTAACTCGGGAAGACCGCATTCTTTTTCTTTTTCTTCCCTCTTTTCTTCAAGAATATCCATAGCTGTCGGTGTTTCTTTTACAGCCATAACACCGGCAACGATCAATCCTATAGTTCCACATGCTGTGAGGATCTCAGGACCATGATCAATTATGAATATCTTAGCACTTTTGATCAAACTGTTGACGTTCATAGTTCTCCTTTCGTAAAAAGTTAGGAGACCCTGAAATATCAAGATCTCCTTAACCTGGAAGTCAGTCTTCCTTCTTCTTTAAATCTTTAAGTGTGGTCGCTCCATCAGCGATACCGAATATACCGAACAGTATACTGAGTACAGCGCCAACAATTTTAAGTTTATTATTCATAGTAAGCCTCCTTTCCATAATGGGATGCGAGATTTTTGCAAATATCAATCCGTAAAAGGCGGTACATACGGATCGTGTGAGTACTGGATTATGTATGTATGCCGTCCATTATTGAAATTGGGTCTGTGATTCTGAGGATCTTCGTCATTCTCCGAGCCGGGTTTATTTATCTCAACAAAATCGATAAGAGGAACACTCCATCCAAATCGATCATACATATCATCGGTATCCCATACCATATCAAGCATATGAGCTTTACCATATTCAACTGATCTCTTGAGTTCCGGGAACATGTCTCCAAGACTTACAACATCACCATTATAAATATGAGTTGTGCCATCATAACGTTCCTCACTAACTGTCTGAAGACTTGACTTGAATAAGGTCTCAGTTATAGGTTCCCAAAACCATACAGCATCAGTGAAATCCGTCTCTTTTACAGCCTGTCTAGCTTTCTGATCAATGAGCTTCTCTTTCTCCTCACCGATAAGCTTCTTAACCTCTTCTTTATACTTGGAAGTATAAGTTCCTCCAAGAGCTGCTATAGCCGCTGAACTCTTGAGAAGAGCGGTATAATTATGCTTACCCATAGCGCATGAAGCAATACCACTTGCAATAGATACTCCAAGAAGAACTTCCGTCTTCCAATATCCTTTTGCGTAGTCCTTAAGCTTCTCGCCGGTTGTCAAATCGGTCTCTCCAGTAGAATCTATATAAAGCCTATGATCATCAAGTTTTTTGATCACTTCCGGTGTGTCGTGAGCTGACATAATAACAGCCGCTATACTGGTCACTACTGATATGCCGGTTAAGATTATTGGTGCTACCTGTTTGAAATTCATTTTTTCTCCCTTCTAAAAATATAAAAGGAAGAGCCCATTCAGGACTCCTCCTCTTTTTTCTTGGTACAAAACCATTTACGGATAAGCTTATAGCACAAACTAGCTATCCATATCGCTACCATTATCGGAATAACATACTCAACGATCATTACGAACGAAGTCGTAAATAACGCAAGTATAATTATCAGTAACAGTATTCCAAAAACAGCAAGTAAAGTTAACATAATACACCTCCTTAAATTTGGTTTGTTTTCCATAATGGAGTATGTATTAAGTGCAAACTGAAGAGACTCTGAAATCAATCAG
>JAEIGA010006602.1_pt1 | contig 17677 bp, 25 predicted proteins | sample 9270691 | NCBI WGS metagenome assembly JAEIGA01 (sample SAMN17057246, study PRJNA624740) | gut metagenome | biome: biome; isolation source: fecal sample | host: Bos grunniens | place: China: Xizang | collected 2019 | reverse complement strand
CCGGCAATAGGTGGAGATGTTACTGTCTATGGTCTCACAGAGGTTTGGCATGATGGTACAATGTCTGGTGAAGGAACACCACAATCGCCACTTTCTGTTGTTTCTGCTGGCAAAGTTTATACTGGCATTGAGCCGATTGTCGTCAACAATATTGAAAACAAGATTTCAGCTCAGCATATCCCTCTCGGAGTTCAAGACCCATTATATTTCGTAGAAGATTCAGAAACAGCTTGTATAATTGGCTTCTCTGGTGAAACAATCCCAGAAGGAGTAATGTCAGAAAGTGCATTAGGTTTCGAAAACAACAAGATTACCGGATATAACGGCTCGGCTTTCTCAGCAGGTAATGAATATGAAGCAGGATCTTACGTTGATATTGACAATAACACTATTAATGTTACTGGTTTACAACCTGAGGGCGATTATGCTTACAATTCTGCACTTAGCTCTAAATTAGACGTTACAGCATTACCACAAGATTTAGTTCACAGTGGTGACTTGACTGCTTATTACCCGATTGATAACCCATCTGGATTTATTACTGGTGTTGATTTAACAGATTATGCCACTACAGCCCAGCTTGATGAAAAATTAGACAAGAGTGACTCTGGTAATTTCTATCCTATGACAGGAAACCCAAGCGGTTTCTTAACTGCACATCAAAGTTTACAAGGTTACGCAACCGAACAATGGGTTGAAGGTAAAGGCTATATTACTGGAGTAGATATTCCTGAGAGTGCCACATGGAATGCAACAACTCAGACCGTTTCTGCAAATTCTGCTCAGTGGGCTGGTGGTACTGCAAATCCTCAGATTCCAGTTACTGGTATTAACGGAATTAAGATTTCTGAAAGCGCTGACCAGGTCGTATTCGAAGTTTCTGCAAATTATGCTACTGAGGACTGGGTAACTGGACAGGGTTATTTGACAGCCGAAACCGACTGGACAAATACGATTACTGCTGCATCAGCGAATGCTTACAATGAGGCAACTGCTGCAATTCCTGCACCGTTTGACCCGACATATTTGAGTGGCCAAATCGACAACAAATTGGATTCTGCGATTTATGCCGCAGATTCTGGTAACTTCCTCACAGCATTGCCTTCTGATTTAGTTTACACTGCCGATATTCAGGATATGGCTACAACTGCTCAGGTTGCAGAGAAGTTAGATACGACTGCCTTTAGCACGGTTTCTGGTGATTTCTTGACCGCTCACCAGTCTTTGGCAGATTATCAGACTACAGCTGGAATGACTGCTTATCAGCCAGCCGGTAATTATCAGACTGCTGGTGATTATTTGACAACTGCAGATTCTGCTGAATTCATGACGACTGCGGAACGTTCTGATTATATTCCTACTGGAGTATCTTCTGAATTCTATACAACCGCAAATACGGCTAACTATATTTCTGAAGTTCCTGATACTTATTTGCAGAATACTGACTTGTCTACTACAGATGGTAAAGTTACTGCTATTTCCGGCATTCCTTTGAGTGCAGGCGGTGATGTTCCTGAAGGCGTCATGGTCGAATCTGCTTTGGAATATAATGCAGTCAACGAAATTTCTGGCTATAACGGTTCTGCTATTGCTCAGTATGGCGCAGAGAAACAGTGGCTCCAACACGATGATACTTTGGTACATGCTGCTAATTCTGCCCAGTATGCCTTGGGTGTAAACTTGAGTGCTGTTGCTCAGCTGCTTGGCGGAATTGATGAAACTGTATTGTGGAGTGGAAGTGCTAATGCTGGTCTTTTTCCAATAACATTATCAGAACCTGCAACTGCGTTTGAAGAAATAAAATTTGTGTGGACACCACGCTATCAAGGCGATTATGGATGTCCAACTGTAGTTGAAGTTCAAAATACAAATCCACATAATGGTACTTTAAAATACACTTTAATGCATGCCTATTGGAATGCAAATACACCTTGGCTTGGTGCATGGTATTTAACGCCTACTGATAATTACACAAAAATTGCATCTGATAAAAATGCTTTCTGTAATATGATGGGATCTCAGACTGCTATGTCTGAAGGGTTAAACTGTTTCATGTGGAAAGTCATCGGCATCGGTCGCAAGGCATAAGGAGGTTTAAAGAATGAGTGAAAACATACAAAGTATAGCAAATGGAACATTTACACTAGGCAATACAAACGAACTAACATTCCAAGCTGGACCTGGAATCACTATTGACAGTCCTTCCGCAGGCACAGTGAGAATTGGAACGGATGAAACGGTGCTGTGGAGTGGCAGCACACCAGTATCTTCATTATCTTTTTCTGAATCTAGGACTAATTTTGAACGTTTAAAAGTATTGATGACAACTGAACCTAATGTAACAAGCAAATATATGCAATGGTTTGAGTTTGATAACAGCGTCTATCAATGGAATATAATTTTGGGCGCTGGTGATGCTAATACATGGTTTAATGAAATTCTTTTACGAGCTGATAATAATGGAATATCAGCATTGAATAGAAAAGCAATGAATTTTGCTGGCTTTACAAATTCTTCTACAGTTACTTCAATACCTGTTTCTATTACAGATAAGCCTGCAGTTTTAAAAGCAGTCATCGGCATAAATCGTAAGGAGGTTTAACAATGAGCGAACCTATACAAAGTATATCAAATGGAAATTACATTCTTCAAGGCACCGTCGCTACTTCTGCTGGCATTGTCGGTGACGGTACTACACAGAATCCTTTGAGAGCTGACGAGACGGTGCTATATGATAGCAGTGCTTTAATCGGAAGTGACCAACAATTAGGAACAACATTTAACATTTCTGAACCAGTAACAAATTTTGAAAGGTTTAAGATATATTATACAAGATTTCCTTGGACTGATCAATGCCCATCACAACAAATTCAAGAGTTTGATTCTACTGTTCCTGTTAATGTTATTGTTTTGCATACAATATTCGCTACTTCTACAGCTACTAATCCTAATTGGTATGATTGTGCTGAAACTATAACCGATATATCTGGAACTACTTGGAAATTAAATTCTTGTACTCAAAGACAATTACCTAATGGTAATTTAGACCATAGTAGGGCTTATTTAAAGCCTTATAAAGTAGTCGGCATCAATCGTAAGGCACAGTAATGGAAGAACTTCTGACAAACGCATTCTCCACTGGGGACATCAAGATGGTCGTAATAGCGGCTGTCTTGTATGTTGTAATTTACTTTCAACGTAAAGATACGAAAAACAAACGTGATGAAGATGCTGATGCGATGGACAAACGTGTAACTATTTTGGAACATGATTGTGAGTTCATGAAACAGCAACATGCTCTGTTTGGTCAGAAATTGGACAAAATTTTAGAGGAACTCACAAATATAAAGGTCGAACTAGCTCACAAAGAGGAGAAGAAATGATTAAGACTCTAGCATTGAATGGCAAAGCTTTATTAACGAATAATAAAGAGCTGGGATGGGGGCAGTCTATTACACTACCACCTTATACAGCAAGATTGTTATTTAGAGATGGGATAACACCGGACCTCAGCAGAGCATTAAATCGTGGGGCTACTGTTACTCAAGTTTCAGCAGAACCAAATATTTGGGATGTTACACTTGAAAGTAATGATTGGACCGCATTGTTTATGGCTATAACAGCAACTGAAAATGACCTTCTTGAAGTTTTAGGTGCAAATACAACTAACGTAACAAACATGTCGCATTTATTTCGTGGTAATAGATTATTAACACGTATTGGAAGTTTAGATACAACAAATGTTACAAATATGCAGCAAATGTGCAATTATTGTACATCGTTGACAAATCTTCCATATTTAATAGCACAAAATGTAACTAATGTTTTAGGGGCCTTTTCTAGTTGTTCTGCGTTAACTTTTATTCCAATTATAGATTTTCCTAATGCAACAAATGTTAGCAGTTTATATTCTTCATGTACATCTATAATAGAAGTACCATTATTGAATATTCCAAAAGCTACTAGAGTTGATTATTTATTTAGTGGTTGTTATAATATAAAATCTGGTGCATTAGCATTATATAGAAAATTAGCGTTGCAAGAAAGTATTACAAATCACCAACGTTCATTTTGGGACTGCGGCCGTGATACTATTGAAGGTACTGCAGAGTTAGCACAAATTCCTGATGACTGGAAGTAAACGTTAAATAAATAATACAGGAGTTTTAGCATGCAATTACTAAGCGAACATAACCGTATTTTAAGACTTGGCGAAGGTGGTTCTCAGGAGTATTTTCCGGGAGATAACATTAATATCACTGACCATGTAATTTCTGGTAAGTATTGGGATAACGAAATCAATTCCGCAATTTCGTCCACTTCGGGTGATATTGTCGATTCCGCATATAATAAAACAACAGGATGGGTAGACGAACAAGGTTTCTTGACTGCACATCAGGATGTTGATAATTTACCATATGTCCAGAATTCAGCATTAGGTTATAACGGAGTTTTGGTTTCGTCAATCTCTGGTTCTGGATTATTTGCTGAGTCTTCGCTAAATTCTTTTTACGCTGATTCCGCAGGTTATGCTGACAATGCAAATTCTGCAACTTATGCTGAATCGGCCATTATATCTGAGTCAGCTCTTTCTGCCGACTATGCCAAAGTTGCCGATTCAGCACATACTTGTGATTACGCATCTACTGCAGACTTTGCCTACAGTTTGGCCAATGGATATTCCGGTATTGCGCCCATCGTAGTTGACAACGAGCAAATGATTATTTCCGCACAATCCGCTAAGTTAGGTGTTCAGGAACCGTTATATTTTGTTGAAGACTCAGAATCTGCTACAGTCATTGGTATTCAAGACTCTGCGTTTCCAACATTCGAAGGAACAGAAGACGGAAAAATATCTGCTATTAACGGATCTGCTCTTAATGCTGATCCAGTCGTTGATTATAGCGGTGGATCTAACATTTCTATTGTTGATCATGTTATAAGTGTCACTGGTATTGTCGATAATGCCTACCATGCAAATTCCGCTGATCATGTTCAAATGGCACAGTCCGCACATTCTGCAGAGATTGCTATTTCCGCATTGAATGTTGCTTCTTCTAATTCTGCTACATATGACTCCTTAGGACGTAAAATTGTTGATACATATTTGACAGCTGAAGTTGAATACACTGGTTTAGGTTATGTTGTTGTGGATAATTATTATATAAGTGTTACGGGTTTACAAGAAGCTGGAAATTATCTATCTTCTACAGACTTACGCTTTCATTACATTGAGGTCTAAAAATGAAATATAATGCAAAATATGGTAGATGGTTTTCAAAAGACGGATTAATTTATCGTTATGACGATAAACTTGACAAACTAGTATTATGTTTGGCTAAAATTAGTAAAAGCGGATATAATAGAGCATTTGATTCAAATAGGAGAGAATTTAGACCATGTAGAGCTATTTGGGAAACATTTAACATTGAAATTCCAGAAGGTTATGAAATCGACCATATCAATACTATAAAAACAGATGATAGATTAGAAAATTTACGTTGTGTCACACATGTTGAAAATATGAATAACCCCATAACGAAAGAAAAACATGCTAAAGCTAATCGTGAGCATAGAGAAAAATTCAGAGGTCATCATCAAAATATAGTTTCTGATTTTGGCCGTAAATATTTTGAACATTATGGTTTACATTTTATCGATGATAAAAAATTATATCAAAGAGAATTAATATATAATTATCGTCACGGTAAATGCAGCTGGGAGGCTTAATGAAACTTATAGACCAAATTAATGAAAGCGCAATATTTTCACAGAGTGGTTATTCAGCTGACACAGCCACTCATGACAGTTTAGGTAATGTGATTGCAGATACCTATATTTCTGCTGTTTCTGCTTCTGCAAATATTTCAGTTACAAAAGAAGGTAACAATAAAGTTTGGCTTTCTAGTAAGGACTGGACAAATGATATTACTGCTGCTGCAAACTCTGCATTTACGGCGGCTACAGCACAGATACCTTCTACTGATAATCTTCCATATGTTCAGAATACAGCCTTGAATATTGACAACGGTTCTATTACGTCAATTTCTAGTTACAATGTTGGTCGTCCACAAATTGCAATCAGTGGTGAATCTGGAATTTACTTAGAAAGACGTAGCGATACAGTTTACATTGGTTATTCTGGTGCAACAGGAGGTGGTGGAACAGGTGTTGTAGAATATACTGGTATAGACCCAATTGTTGTAAACAATAGTTTACATACCATTTCTGCAAAGTCTGCTTTACTTGGCGTTCAGTCACCGTTATATTTCGTTGAAGATTCTGAAAGTGCAACAATAATTGGTTTCTCTGGAAGCACTGCAACCGGAAGTATTGAAGGTGCAATGTATGAATCTGGTTTAGATTTTTCTGAGAGTTATATAACTGCTTATAAGGGTTCTGCATTCTCTGCTGACAGATCTAATTATGCAACATCTGCAACTTCTGCAAATACATGTAAAGAAATTTCTACATCTGCTGGTTGGGACGTTGTTGAATACACTGCAGGAAATAATATAGACATAATAAATCACGTTATTTCTGGTAAGGACTGGGGTTCTGATATTTCTGCAGCATCCAGCTATGCTCTTAACCAGGCTACTGCCAATATTCCTGACGTAACCAATTTGGCATATGTCCAGAATACTGCATTAGGAACAGCGAGCGGTTCAGTTACTTCTATTTCTAGTTACTCAATAGGCAATCCGCAAGTTCCTGTTAGTGGTGAATCTGGTATTTACTTAACTAAGAATAATGGAACGGTATTTATTGGGTTCTCTGGTGCAACATATCCAAATTCTGCACATGCTGTTGGAACTGAAGTTACTGCACATTCTGCAAATTGGAATTCTACATATAATACAGTCACTGCAAATTCTGCAAATTGGGGTGATATTCCTACAAAGATAGTTGCAACATCGGCTCAGGCGACAGGTTCTAATATCCTTTACATTGTTACGGGGGTCTAATGTCAGTATATTTTAATGGGTTTTCTCCGTCACATATAATGTATAATGGTACAGAAGCGCAACTTTTTTATAACGGAACAAAAATATGGCCAACTGCTATTACTATTCCAAGTTATAAGTTTACTTGTAGTGGTGTGTCAGGCACTTGGGGTGAAGGAAGAAATATTAATTTAAGGGGCATTAAAATTAATGATGCACTAATTCCAGTCTCAAGTGTAATTAGTGCATATCAAGAACGATTAGATGATGGGCATTGGCAAACCACTAACTCTTGGGATTCAGGAAGTTGTGTTGAATTATGTTCTGATAATGCTAATATAGGAAATAGTTGTGTTAGGTTACATGTTGGATTTAAATACATTGATCCTATTACAAGTGTTTCTTGGCACCCAAGGATGTATGGTCAAGCTGAAAATAGTGCTGTTAAATTTACACTTACTAGAAATAATAGTAATGTTCTACCCCCTTTGGTAACTGCATTAGCCCAGAATGATGATAATTGGTATACTTTAACGTAAAGGAAAATATGATTACATCTTTAGGATTTCTTGGTGAAACATTAATCTACGGCAATGATGAATTATCCGCAACTTTAAATTTGCCAGCTAAAACTATTGTATTTAGATTAAATACAACTGAGTTTAATCCCGTATTAATACGTAATTCTGGGTGGGGCGAAGCAACAGAAATTTTGCAATTAGACCCGTATACATTCCAAATAACTTACCCATTAACAGATTGGTCTAGTAGATTTAATACATTAAATGCTCGTTTAGTAGAAGTTATAGCATTTAATGCAGAAGGAATAACTAATTTAAATTTATGTTTTGGTCAATCACATGAATTAACAAAAGTTGGTATTCTAATTAATACAGATTCGGTAACTGATATGTCATATATGTTCCAGGATTGTGATGGGTTAACTAAAATTCCGTGGTTTAATACATCAAACGTTACTAATATGGAGGGCATGTTTTATAATACGCCTCATTTAGAAAATATACCTTGGCTTGATACTCATAATGTTACAAATATGGCAAAAATGTTTATGCTAAATGCATCATACAATAATTTGCCATCTTTAATTTTGCCACATTTTGATATGTCCAATGTTGTCACATGCCAAGAAATGTTCCGAGGAAATGACAGACCGATGGATATGCCATTGTGGATGGTATTACCAAAACTTGAAAATGTATATATGATGTTTGAGAATGCTGGATATGCTAATCCTTATCAGATTAATTCAATGTATAATAAATTGCGTAAGTTAGCAACATTATTATCTCATGTAGACTGCTTTAGGTATACGGGTTCATATATTGACAATAATATTTGGCAACTGTTACCTTATGATTGGGGTGGCTTAGTAGTAGACTAATGATAAATATTAGAGGATTTTCATGACGACTGTAAATAAATCTTTATCATATATCGACAATACAATAGTTTATAACAATGATTATGAACTATATTTGCCACCTGAAGTATTACCAGAAAATTCTGTAAGAATTGGTAACCAAATTTGGTCTACTAAAAATTTAGATATAGATGACGGTGGTTATGGAATCTCTATGTGGTACTTTGACGGTTGGCCTGCTGAAGTAGGTTATCAGTATTACTATACATGGGAAGCGGCAGAAAGAGTAGTTGCAAATATTGATGGTTGGCATATTCCTACAAAAGCTGAATGGCAAGAATTAATAGCTTATTGTGGTGGAGAAGAATCTGGTGCTGTAAAAATAAAATCTACATTTGGTTGGTATACTAATAATGGAACAGATGATTATGGATTTAATGCAATTCCTATTGGTCAGTGGGATAATTATCATAATAATGTTGAATTAAGCACGAAACTTGTAGCATATAGGGTTAAAACTTCTTCACCAAGAAATTTAATAGATCTTCGGGCTGGAGACAGTAATGCATTTTCTTTTTTACATACAATAACACCTGAAAGTCAGACTCCGCTTAATGCAAGAAGAGCCGTTCGTCTAATCAAAGATACATAATAAATATTACAGGAGATTTTTATGTCAGCAATAGTCAATAGTAATAACGTAGTCTTTATGAAAGCTGGTGGCGGTTCCGATGTCACCATTTCTGCAGACTATTTAACAGGTCAAGGTCTAGAGGAAACACGTGCAACTAAATCTTTGCATTATGTTAATACGCCTCAAGCTGGTCCTAACGGTCTTATTTTCGAAGATGCAGATGGCAATCAAGTTTCTGCTCATGTCATTCCGTCTGGTGTAGGAACTGGTTATCTTTACGCAAACGGTTCTGAACGTTCTGTCTATGCGAGACCTGCAATCACAACGGCTAACGAAACTGCAACTTCTGGTTGTTACTGGGAAAGTGGCGAACATAACCCGTTTATTTACCTTACTGACTTAAATGACCTAGGAGCACCGCAGCAAATTTATATTCCTGCCAGTGTCACTACTGATATTGTCTACGAATGTAACACAACTGGTTACGTTACTCAAGGTGAAAATGTCTTATTTGGTCTTAAGGAAACTTCTGGACAAGATGACGCTGATTTCTTAGCTTCTTCTTATATCAATTTCGCAGCATCTGCAAACGGTAATGGTGGTGTAAATCATCAGACTTGTATGCTTAGAATATACAATCCTCAAGATTCTGGCTTCTATGTCTATCCAGCATTCTGGAAAGGTTATAACGGAGCTGGTGCTACTGGAGGCGGATATTCTGTAGACGACGATAGATTTATGTTCCGTTACTTCTAATTAAAAAATGGGTGACTTTGGAAACTCAAAGGTTAAATAAAAATTTCTAAAGTCACCATTTCTATTATATAGTCTAGGTGTTATCTAATAAACTAGTAATCTTGTCATCCCAGGCTTTATATGCAGCAACTGCTTCATCAACTGTCATACCATCATATTTGCCCGTAGCAACTCTGAGGCAGAAAGTTTTATATTGGACTGACTGGACAAGTCCCATATATCCATAGACGTTGAGGAAAGCCTTACGAAGACCCTTAAATTTCTTCGTTGCGATTTTCATGTAGTTTTCTTTAGTGACTTGCATTATGCACTCTCCTTATTAAATCTTGTTAATGAAGAAATTAGCATAACGAAGAGTGTCGGCATTATAAAGACCACTACGAACACGCTTCAAATATGTAGCAACAAAATATTCAGTGCCATTAGGAAGTTGCTTAAATGCATACTTAGCGATTTTTTCATTAATAGCAATAATCTTTTCAAATGTATTCATTATATCCTCATTTGTTATTCGTTATGACTATAATATAGTAAAAAGGTTGTCATACGTAAACCCAAAAGTGAAGTGAAAGATTCACGCAGACAACCATACTATGATGAGGGTTAATTACTTTTTCTTCTTTTTTGTCTCTGCTTGGAGTTCTTCATCTGTCTTAGGACGCCATTCAATAAAGTTCCATTTAAAGAAGTCAGAACAAACGAAATTTCTTTTAATGTAACGTTCGACGTAAACCATGTCAGAATCGTCACAAAAATGCTTTAAAAATGCTTTAATTCGTTCAACACAATGATTATATGTTGCTGGATCCATTTCAACACCATACATTGTAGAAATAGCAGCAATAGGGTCACATTTGTATTCAACAATTCTACGATACAGCATAGAAATAACAATATTACCACTACCCATTGTAGGTTCTAATAGAGTTTTAGAACAATCAGACCAGGCTTCAGTACCGGCTTTGTCCATAAGCCTGCAGCATAATTCATAGGGAGTCCAGACTTGACCTAAAGCCTTACGAGCTTTAATATCCAAATCGTATGTTGCGAAATCGTTGTCGTAATCGTAAATAGACATTAGGCTGCTTCCTTTTGCTTTAATGCATTAGTAGCTGCTTCTTGTGTAGAAATTCCGATTTCCCATTCAGCACTTTGAGCAACGACCATTTCGTCACCTTCCAACATTTTAGCACGAGCTACTAGTCTTTGGTCCATTGCTAAATGTGCAATTTCTTTGAGCAATTCATCAAATGTGAATTCTTTTTCATCATGACGATGAACAACGGCACATAAATCCCCATGGAGACAACCGTAATCAACAATTAAATTTCTAGTCAGTCCAATAACTGCACATTCGAACTTTTTAGATGCTAATTCAGGGTTATTAATTTGTGCCTTAGGTGTAGTCATTGCCTCGAAATTATGCCAGTTTTCTTTACCGAAATTATCGGCATTGCACTGTTCCATCATCGGGGTCTTAAAGGTTTTATGTTTCTTAGCCATGTTTTTATTCCTCATCATTGATTGTTTACGATGTAAGTATAGAAAAACCACTGAGCTATGTAAACCCAGTGGATTGTTATATTTTTATTCAGCTAACCGTTCTGTTCGTCAGATTCCAATATACTGATAAGATGTTTCTTTTCTATATCGTTAAGCGGTAACGTGCTCATGTCAGAAAATAGAATTGCTGCTTTTTCTTCGGGAGTCATTATCGCCCATTCGATTTCTGGAATTACTGGTTTGTTCATTATATCATCCTCGTATTAGGTGTGCTACAAGCAGTCAACCACTTATTAACATGGCCCTCAGATTCTAGCCATTCACCATTTTTGTTAATCCATTCATATTGATATTCAAGAATTTCTTTCCAATGTTCCTTGACATTCTTAAATACAGTTTGTAACTGTTCTTTAGTTGGATTTGGTGGAACTTTACAATAAGGATGTAATACTTCATAAGGCGAATATTCGAAAACATTGCCAATTACTATTGCACCGATTGCAAAACCTTCTGCACATTTCAGCCTAGATTTTGCTCTATTAAAGTCATTCTCAACCAAAGGGGCCAATATAATATCAGGTTGCATTCGTGTCATAAATGCTGCATAATTAGGAGTGTCCAACCATGGTGATGTTTCTATTAAGTCATGAACTTCTGATAAGAAATACGGTTTGTCTGCCATAGCATGTAAATCTAATCTTCTTGACTTAATTTCATCAATTAGAAATTCTGGCCATTCACCACAATAGTCCCCTCTGAGACCTACAACTCCAACTGGAAACTGCTGACTAAATGGCTGAGGAGGTCGATAATGTTGCATTCCAGACGGGATAATACATAATGGTCGCTCTCTAAAGAATGTCTTTTTATTTGCACTATAAAGGCTCTTTGGAGCTGCGTTTTCAACTACCCTTACATTCCAATAGTTATAGTCTTTATTAAGCTTACGACGCATAAATTCAGTAGTTACAATCATTCTGTCAAGATACCTTAAAGACTCTTTGAAAATTTGTTCAATCTGGTCCCATGGTCTAGGAGTTAAAGAACTCATATTATAATCCGGAATTATGTTCCACCAAGCATCATCGATTTCGGCTACGCAACTGTATAAAAATTTGGGTTGCAATTCTTTATATCTCTTTATCCAATCTAACATTGGCTGGCTACATGGTCTTTGAAATAAAACGCATTTACACCTTGCTAATAAATTGCCGTCAAATATTGGCATAGGTGTCATTACTACTTTTGTATTATACTGTGGTGTAGCATTTAAATAATTTGCCATGGTTGCTATTCTGTGATACCAACAGCCTCCACCTCCGCCTTGTTCTGGTGAAATTGCTAAAACTATATCTTTATTATCCATTCCATCTCCCTATTGAGTGAATTCTTGCATGTTCAGCGTGAGTTAAAAAAATAAGTTCACTAGCTGGTCTATTATAATATAAATCTAATTTTTTAAGTGAATCAGCTTTAAACCTTATACTATAATCTGGATGTAACTCTAACCTATGATGACAATGCCAACCGATAAAATTATCTGCTTTAGCTAGTTCATAATTTTCTATAAGTTCCCATTCAGATTCTATACAAAATGCTTGAAACGTTTTTCCTGAAAGTTTTAAATGTAATAATCTATTATTTTTATTCCATTCTTTCGCACAATTTTTATAATATTCATTATTTTGTTCATGACACTTTCTAGTTGCATCCCGATGTTTCTGTTTATTTCTCTTTATCCATTCACGAGAAACCATTAAATGATGTTCCCAGGCTTCTATTCCGTAACGTTCAATATATTCTTGTTTTTTCATTAAAATGCTCCACCTGTCTTTTGAATTGTTGCCGGAAATATCAGTGTTTTTTGTGCACAGATTAAGAAATATGTCGTCGCTAAACGTTCGGCAAGGAATGACTCAATGCGTGCCTGATATGCAGGATCGTTATTCTTCTTTTCACCTGTATACTTATCGGAATAGCGCTCAATGTAATCCAATCTTTGATCAAATGTCTCAGTGCCCAACTTCTTATGGAAATTACTAAGCACTTTATATAGGAATGTAAAATAATCTTTATATTGCCCAACGGTCATTATAGCGATAATATAAGGAATAAAGACCCTGCCATTTAATACTGCCTCGAAATGCTGTGTCAATTGCGGAAATTCCTCCTTTAATGCCTGCCCACACAATTGTAAATCTTCAATATTATGGCACTGGGCATATTTTGCTGCGAGAGATTCCTGGAACATTATCGGCTGCGGTATATAAAAGCGGTTTGTGCAGTCTGGGTCAATTCGTCTGCGGTAATGGCTTAACGATATAAAGTCATTGTCATTAAATGTCGCCAGGCCGTTCTCATCTTTCTCGTTCATTATTCTGTTAAATAATAATTGCATACCTGCAAGCTCTGACCAAATTCGATGGTCTAACTCAGTATTGTCCCTATTGTCCAGTATTTCATAACCTTCTACAGGTTCCATGTCTTTATGCGTTAAGATGTATTTATGCGTCATTTTGTTCTCTTTCCAATAATAGTTCCTCTATAAACTGTGCATTCGCCAAATGTTTGTCCCTCAATGCTGTCAATTCCTCTATTGACTTGTCACGCATTTTGTGACGTTTGTTATAGGCATTCCATTTTGCCCTGTTACGGTCATACCAATCGCGATGTTGCAGTCTTTGATAGTCACGATAGTTTTGGTCGCTTTCCATCTGGGCGATGTTTACCAAATTCTTCCCTTGTTCGCGCCGCTCAGTTACGCCCTCCTTAACTTTGCGTCTGAAGGCCCTCTTCTTCCAGAGCTCCTTCATGTGCTCTGACTTTTGAAGTTTTTGTTCATCGGTCCATTTATGTCCCATACTTTACCTCTTTAAAATTAAATTTAAATATTTATATTTAAAATATAGTAAAATTTTATAAACATATCGTTCCGAAATTTTTTATTCTGAATATTCTTCGGCATAACGCTCCATCTCCCTGAGAATGGGGATTATCCGTAATATCCTCTTGCGCCATTCTCTCGGCTTAGAACGCAAAAAGAAGTAATGCACAACATCATGTGTAGCAACATTGAGAAATACAAATTTGCGTTCATCACTCAGGTCTTCGTAGTCACCGTAGAGGTCCTTGTGATGGCAGTTGGCCATTTTTGTGAGCTTCTGTCCAGTAACAGGGTCAATTTTTTGTTTCTCGCGTAGCTTCTTGCGGAACATTCTCCATTTCAAGCCTGCCCTAAATTTCTTCTTGTCAGCCTGGTCATATTTGGTCACATGCTTAGGTCTCGTAATCATCGCCTGCCTCCTCTACTCCATACATTAATGCAATACACTGGTCACTGACATCGCGCCAAGGCTGTCTGCACCACATAGAGTCATTCTCTTGTCCCATGTGCAGCTTAATTGCATTGTTTATTATCTGCGTCACATATGCAAATGCTGAAGTTTCCATATCCTCCCTGTAACGATTGATATACTGCGTAACTGCCAGCATACAATCCTGCAATAAATCTTCCCTCTCATCGACAGGTATTCCAGAGAAACATGCTATTCTACCCTGGGCTATCTTGTAAATCGCTTTAAAGAGCTCGTTAGAGACCATTTCGAAGTGGGGCGTATGTTTCCTAGGCTCGGCATACTTTTGACGTCTGAGGCTTATCCATGTGCGAACAGACTCGTATTTACCCTTTGTTCGCATTGTCTTCTCGAATTTATCAAGCCATTCGCCATTATCATTCGGATTTATGTCATTATATTCAATAATTAGTTCACGTAATCGAGCGTTCGATACGTAATCTGTTGCTTTCGGTTTTCTACCCATATTATACCTCGTTTTATATCTGAAAATATAGCTAATAATTAGAACTGCAAATAAATGTTTACAAATAATCCGGCTATTCTCTCTAATTATTAGGTATGACAGATATATTAATAGTTATAATAAATGAAGAATATAGAGTAGATATTGAAATTGTACCTCCAGTTGACGGGGTATTAGTAGAGTAAATTCAGAATTTGGACCTTATTTTACTATATAATATATTTTTTACAGAGAGACCCCCCGGGGGTCTTCTTTTGCCGGAAGGGTTTTTGAGCAAATTTTTGTTAACACCGTTCTCCTAAATTGTCAGAATTTATCTATTAGGTTGACAAGTAAGCGAAAATTTGCTATATTATCAACATAAATAATAATGAGCACGATATTAGGTCTCCTCAACTCTTAGTCTAACGTGCGGAACACGAGTTTCATATACAAAAATATCCTATATAAGGAATGTCCTTGTGGTGAGTTGAGGCACCATGAGGACATTTTTTATATGCAAATAGAACAATTATCAAATAATCCTAATCATTACGAAGTTTATGATAATATTACGGATGAGCAACCCATTGCGGAATTTGATGTAGTAGAGAACCGTAGAACTGGAGAGACAGGTGTGGTGTGGAAATATGGCCTGTATGATGTGCCATTTGAAATACTCAGTGAAGCAAATCAAATTCAATATGAGGGTTAATAATGTTAAATAGAGATGATAAAGAGAAAATTATAAAGGCTTTAAAAAGAGATTTTGAATTTAAGGTCCAATCCAAAGATAAAAATAAGTTATCATTTAGCCCAGTTGAGGGTGGTGGATATATCGGATTAACAGATACGGCTAATCGATTAGCTGCTGGATTTAAATATAGTGAGAGACCTTATACCGCAACAGAGATTTGTGATTGTTTAAGAGAATTCCAGACTGAGTATATTGAGAATAATAAAACACCTAGCATAGCTAAACCTAAATTGGTCATAAAGGACTTAGGCGTAACTGCGTCATGGATTTATGAAATATTACATGCACCAGATTGCCCATTACACATTTCTGATCGCGGTGATAGTATTGAATTTAGAGCTGATGGTGTTTCGATTGCAGGCAATGATAAATTAGTTCGAGCATGGTTAACATCTAAAGTTAAAGATATGGATTTACAGAAAGTCTATAGAGAAGGCGATTTAGACGCTGGTTGGTTATTGCTGAAACAGAAATTCCAGACCGCAACAAAGGCTACTAAGAATAATTTAATCGCATTTGACGGTAATCAATTTGTAGATGAATTTTTGCGTTATATCTATGACTATCTACAAATTAAAGAAGATTATGATGTATACGAGATGATGTTTAAACATTGGATGTGGTGCTTAAAGAGACGAATGTTTAATAAGCCGGTTATTTGGCATATCTGGTTAAACTTTAATGGTGCTCAAGGTATCGGTAAAACTCAGATGATTAATAGGATGCTCAGATTTATAGAAGACTTTATTATTACTACAAACTTGAGAATCATGAATGACGTAGATAGGGAATATCGTAAGTTTACGGATAATTATGTAATTATATTTGATGATTTGAATACGGGTGAAAATTCTGATAATGATGTTTCATTGAATGATAATGCTGTAGATGCAATTAAGCAGATTATGACCCAAGAAGTATTTACAGTGAGACAGTTCCAGACACAGGACCAGAATAAAGTAAAGAATACGTTTGTACCAATCTCTACAGCTAATAGACATTTGTATGATATTATTTACGATGGTGATGCAATGAGAAGATGGTTTGAATTTAACTGTCAGCGCTCCACTCCTCCAGAATCATATGATGAATTAAATGCCATATTAGAGAGATTCCCAGAAGCATTAAGGGGTATTGATGAGAATAATGATAAAGGCTATTGGGATAGACAGTCTGCTGTATCTAATAAAATTGTAGAAATTCAGAAACATTATATACCTACTAACACGTCAACTAATACATGGATTGATTACTGCCATGTAACCCCAGATTTTGATCGTTCCCCTGAAACTGCATTTATGGCACCGGCATATAAACAGTATAGCTCATATTGTAGGGCCGTTGGTAAACATACTGCAGGTTTACAAAGAGTTACAATGATATTAGGTAGACTTTGGCCTGAATGTATTGATGAGAAGGGCGTAGCTCATGTGTTTATCGAAAGCAAAATTGATGATACCACAGGTGATTTGATTATCAATGATATCACTAAATTAGAACCAATAGCGTTTACAAAATCGACTAAAGTTGCTAAATTAGGAGGTGTAAATGATTTCGATTGATTTTGAATATTGCTCTAATCCTAAGGATTGGGGTTTAGATGCTCCATATAAAGACAAACCATATGCAGTGAAGCTATTTTGTGTATCTATCTGCAATGAAATTGGTACAAGAAGTTGGTGGTTACAAGACCAAAATCAGCGAAATGATTTCATTAAATGGTTTGATATGAATGAAACATATTTGGCGCATGCATATGAAATTGCAGAAGCCAAATGTCTAGCTCAATTAGGGATTGATCCCGGCCTTGTAAATTTTTATGATACATGGACTATTTCTATGCTATTAAATGATACTCGTGAAGAGGCATCATTAGTTAATATGTGCAAGAAATTTCTTGG